>Ga0209624_10001237_pt1 | contig 20559 bp, 19 predicted proteins | sample JacPinW_OM2H0_O1_FD_188565 | JGI IMG/M metagenome (GOLD analysis project Ga0209624, IMG submission 188565) | Forest soil microbial communities from Algoma, Ontario, Canada - Jack Pine, Ontario site 1_JW_OM2H0_O1 (SPAdes) (version 2) | ecosystem: Environmental > Terrestrial > Soil > Boreal...
GAAGCGACGGGATGCGCCATGGGCGCGTACGAGAATGCTCTCAAGTACGCCCAGGAGCGCTTGCAGTTTGGAAAGCCAATCGGCTCATTTCAACTCATCCAGGACCTTCTCTCCAGGATGCTTGCCAATATTACTGCCGCGCAGTGCCTGCTGGTTCGCCTGGCTCAATTGGAGGCCGAAGGAAAAATGACCGACTCGCACGCGGCACTTTCGAAAGCGTTCTGCACCTCCAAGTGCCGCGAGACGGTCGCCTGGGCCCGGGAGCTATTGGGCGGAAACGGCATAGTCGCAGACTACAACGTAGCGCGCTTCTTCGCAGATGCCGAAGCGCTCTACACCTACGAAGGCACGTTTCAAATGCAGAATCTGATTGTCGGCAAAGCCATCACCGGTTTAAGCGCGTTTGTATAACCCATTTCGAAAGGCAATCTTTTCGGAAGTTCGCACTGAGCTGTTGCTTTTGCAAATCGATCTCAAAAAGGAGCAAGTGAATTCAATGTCTTCCAGGGCTGCGAAATCAAAATCCTCCAAAGCAACAACAAAAGCATCTTCGGGACGCCTGTTCATCTTGGACGTTAGCGCCGGTCGCGTGCTCTCCTGCAAGCCAGACGGCTCTGACTTGAAGACGATTGTCAGTGAGGGCCGAAGGCTTCCGGACGGCATCGTCGTAGATGTCGAAGCCGGTCACATCTATTGGACCAACATGGGTAGCCCAAAAACAAACGACGGTTCCATCGAGCGGGCCGATCTCGATGGGAAAAATCTTAAACACACTGTTCCTCCGGGTGGCACCTTCACTGCCAAGCAGCTCCAACTGGACAAGAAGAACGGCAAACTCTACTGGTGCGATCGCGAAGGCATGCGAGTCATGCGATGCAATCTCGACGGCTCCAAAATTGAAACCCTCGTTGACAGCAGTCAGGGCGACTCTCGCCCCGGCCCGGACGCGACGAAATGGTGCGTGGGCATCGCTCTCGACATTGTTGGCGGAAAACTTTTCTGGACTCAGAAAGGGGCAGAAAAGGCGGGGCAAGGTCGCATCTTCCGCGCGAATCTGGAGATCCCGGAGGGTCAGACTCCGGCAAACCGCCAAGACATTGAAGTTCTCTACAGCAACTTGCCCGAACCAATCGATCTCGATCTCGATCTGGACAACCGAATAATGTACTGGACCGACCGCGGAGATCCGCCGCGCGGGAATACCGTGAATCGCGCGCCGATGGACGCCACCAGTGGCAATCGGCCGGAACCGGAAATTGTCTTTAATCACCTGATGGAAGGCATTGGACTGTCGTTGGACCTGACGAACAGGCGCATGTTCTTAACCGATCTGGCGGGATCTGCTTACAGTGCCAATCTCGATGGTTCAAACAAGAAAACTTTGCTTTTTGCCCAAGGAAATCTGACTGGTATCGCGTACGCCGAAATTCCCGCAAGTTCTTAAGGAATGTTGCAGCGGGCTTCACAGTCGGAAAGGAGATCGTAATGAGTTCGCCAGCACCTGCAATGAAATTTGAGAACATCCTTTACGAGAAGAAAGGGCCAATCGCGTATGTGACGCTCAACCGGCCACAGGTGCTCAATGCACTTAGCCAAGCAGTCTTCTCGGAATTGAAAGCAGCATTCGAGGACGCCCGCGACGATGCGAATGTGCGGAGCGTTATTTTGACTGGCAGCGGCGACAAAGCATTCGCCGCAGGCGCGGATATCGCGGAAATGTCCAGTTACACCGCCGCTCAGGGTGAAGAAGCGACGCGGCGTGCGCAGGGCGTTACTGAGCTGATCGAAAATCTTGGCAAACCGGTGATTGCTGCTGTGAACGGTTTTGCCCTCGGTGGTGGGTGTGAGCTGGCCATGGCTTGCACTTTCCGAATTGCTTCCGAAACTGCCAAATTTGGCCAACCCGAAGTCAAGATCGGAATCATGCCTGGTGCGGGCGGCACGCAGCGTCTTCCACGATTGATCGGGAAGGGCAGGGCGCTACAACTCATTCTCTCCGGCGAAATCATTGGCGCTCAAGAGGCATATCGAACCGGCTTGGTGAATGAGGCAGTGCCGGCAACCGATCTGATCTCGCGAGCGGAAGCCATCCTCAATCAGATCAATTCCAATGCTCCACTCGGCGTGAAGTTCTCGATCGATGCGGTAAACAAAGGGCTGGATGCAAGCGTGTCGGAAGGCTTACTGATCGAGGCGTCGCTATTTGGGATCTGCGTGGGGTCGGAAGACAAGAAGGAAGGTACATCAGCGTTCTTGGCAAAACGTGCGCCGAAATTCCAGGGTCGTTAACGCAGCGCCCGAAACAGTGCAGAACGAATCTTAAGAGGTCATTGCGCGCTGACTCGATTTCACGGGAAGGAGATGTTATGCCAGAGGAGAACATTTTTTCAGGCTTGAAGGTCGTAGACTTGGCCAGCTTTATCGCGGGTCCCGGAGCAGCGACGATCCTGTCCGACTTTGGCGCCGATGTCATCAAAGTCGAGCCACCCGACGGAGAGCTGTGGAGAAGCGGGCAGAAGATCCCGCCGCAGCCGCATTCGGAAGAACCTTATCCCTTCCAATTGGCTAATCGAAATAAGCGTGGCGTTGCGCTCAATCTGAAAGCTGCGAGCGCGCAGCAGGTTCTCGAGCGGTTAGCCAAATGGGCGGACGTGTTCATCGTCAACACACCGCACCCCGCGCGCAAGAAATTGAAGCTCGAATATGACGATGTCGCGCAGTGGAATCCGCGCCTGATCTATGCGGATCTCACCGGCTTCGGTGAGAAAGGTCCGGACGCCGATCTTCCGGGATTCGATCTCACAGCGTACTGGGCGCGAAGCGGTTTGCTATCCATGACGCGCGATGCAGGATCGCCGCCGACCTGGCCGGTATCAGGTAGCGGTGACAATGCGACAGCGGTCGTCATTTATGCCGCGATTGTGACCGCTCTTTATCGTCGCGAACGCACCGGCAAAGGGTCCTACGTCACGACTTCGCTCCTCGCGGCCGGTATCTGGTCGGCCAGCGTCTTTGTCCAGGCCGCTCTTTGCGGCGCGAATTTTTATGGGCTGCACGATCGAGCGCATCCCGCAAATGCAGGTTTGAACGTGTACCGATCTTCCGATGGCGCCTGGTTCGTTCTCGTAGTTACTCCGGACAAGGTCGCCGCGGTTCTGAAAGCAATGGGTCGTGAGGATATCCTGACGGATCCGCGATTCTCCGATCCTGCCAAGCTAGCGCAGAACCGGCCACAACTGACGGCAATGCTCGATGAGATCTTCCGTTCGCAGCCAATCTCGCATTGGTATGAAGTCTTTAATGGCGCGCACGTCACCTTCGGTGCCGTGCGTGATCCGCAGGAAGTCATTAATGATCCGCAATTGCGAGCGAATGACATCATCGTTCCGCTCGCAGGAGCCGGAGAGAAGTTGACTTCGACCATCAGCAGTCCCATTCAAGTGCACGGTATCACTAAAGTGCCTGCCAAGCGCGCGCCGCGAATCGGCGAGCATAACGACGAGGTGCTGAAAGAGCTTGCCTTCACGACCAACGACATCGAAGGCCTGCGTCTTAGCGGCGCGATTCCCGCGCGGCAACAGGCATCAAGCGCGGCGGATTGAAGCAAGTCGAGGGGCGGCTCATAGCGAAACAATCTGGAGTTGGGAACACCGTCAAATATATATGGAAGCTGAGAGTCCGGCCCTGCGGATGCTCTCGTTCTCAGATCGGCTGAATTGATTCGAGGAATATATGGCGCTACCACAGATAGTCATTGTTGGCGCGGGGTTCGGTGGATTAGCGGCCGCCAAGGCCCTGAAGAACACGCCCGCCGAAATTGCTTTGATCGATCGCGCAAACCACCACCTGTTTCAACCGCTTCTTTACCAAGTGGCGACGTCGGCTCTATTTCCGGGCCAGATCGGTACTCCGATTCGCGCGATTTTAAGGAATCAGAAAAACACCACGGTGATCCTCGGTGAAGTCACGGGAGTAGACAAGACCCAGAAATGCGTCTTCGTCAGCGACGCAGACCGCGAGGGTGTTCGGCTTGCGTACGACTACCTGATTTTGGCTACTGGCGTTACTCACAGCTATTTCGGCCACAACGAATTTGCGAAGTTTGCACCGGGGCTAAAGACGCTCGCGGATGCGGAGGCGATCCGCAACATGATCTTGCAAGCGTTTGAACAAGCAGAAGCGGAAGAGGATCCGGCGCGCCACCGCGACTTGCTGACTTTTATTCTGGTGGGGGCTGGTCCGACGGGCGTTGAAATGGCCGGCGCGATCGCCGTGCTGGTGCGCAGCACGCTGAAATCGGAATTTCGGCGCATCGATCCGGTTACTGCCCGCATTGTGCTGGTGGACATAGCCCCGCGAGTTCTGCCCCCTTTTTCCGAAGAACTTTCCAAAGCCGCGACGCAACGCCTCGAGAAGTTGGGCGTCGAAGTCAGGCTGGGACATAGCGTCGATCAGATTGATGCAGACGGCATTGTCGTGGCAGGCGAACGTATTGTGAGCAAGACCGTAATCTGGACTGCCGGTGTGGCTCCCTCGCCCGCAGGTAAGTGGCTGCAAGTGGAGACGGACCGCGCCGGGAGAGTGCGAATACAGAATGATCTAACAGTACCAGGGCACTCAGAGATCTTCGTGATCGGGGACACGGCGTCCCTCGACCAAAACGGCAAACCTTTGCCGGGCGTCGCGCAAGTGGCGATGCAACAAGGGCGCTACGCGGGAAAAGTAATTCACAACCGCATTGCCGGCAAACCGGCACCAAGCCCGTTTAGCTACTTTGACAAAGGCAGCATGGCGGTGGTGGGCAAGGGCTTTGCGGTGCTCCAAAGCGGCAAAGTCCAGGTAAGTGGATTTGGCGCCTGGCTCGCGTGGGCCGCCGTCCATCTGCAGTTTCTGGCGACATCGAGTCTCCGCTTAACTGTCTTCCTGCAATGGGTGTGGACTTACGTGACCGGCCAACGAGGTTCTCGGTTGATCGTGAATCACCACGGGTCGGAACCTGGGAAGCCAGCCACCGATAGCGCTACCAAAGCGGCGGTCGCAAGCAAATAGGAGTTTCGAGGGAAGAAAATTTAATTAGAACGAAGCACAGCTCAAGGAGAACGATATGGAAAAGAACAAGGACATTCGCAACATAGCAATCGTGGGTACGGGCGTGATTGGCGCGAGTTGGGCGGCCTTGTACTTGGCACGTGGTTTTAACGTCACCGCGACGGACCCAGCGCCGAACGCGGAAGATAACCTGCGCAAGTTCATTGATGCCGCGTGGAAAGAGCTAACGGTCATCGGGCTTTCGCCGAACGCATCGCGCGACAACCTGAAGTTCACAACCGACATGAAGAAGGCACTCGCTGACGCCGACCTCGTTCAGGAGAACGGACCTGAACGCCAGGACTTCAAGATAAAGCTATTCGCGGATATGGACGCTGCGACCCCGGAAGATTCAATCATTGCATCGAGCTCATCCGGGTTGACCATGAGTGTGATGCAGTCCGCATGCAAACATCCAGAGCGCTGCGTGACGGGCCACCCTTTTAATCCTCCCCATGTCGTGCCGTTAGTCGAAGTAGTAGCGGGAGAGAAAACATCACCTGAGACCGTCGAGCGGGCGCTTTCGTTTTACGCTTCAATCGGCAAGAAGCCAATCCATGTTCGAAAAGAGGTTGTCGGCCATGTGGCGAACCGCCTCCAGGCGGCGCTTTACCGTGAAATCGTCTATCTCATCGAGCAGGGTGTATTGGATGTCGCCGATTCGGATGTTGCAGTGTGCTGGGGACCTGGGCTGCGTTGGGGCTTGATGGGTCCAAATCTCCTGTTCCATCTGGGTGGCGGTCAAGGCGGGATTCAGCACTTCATGGGGCAATTCACTGGCCCGTTAGCGACGTGGTGGAAAGATCTCGGAAAAATCACCGACTTTAGTCCCGAGGTCAAGCAAAGCATCATCGATGGCGTGTTGAAAGAGGCCAATGGGCGCTCGATCGAAGAACTCGAACGAGAGCGTGACACGATGTTACTGGAACTGCTCGCAACCCGCGCAAAAGATGACAAGGCGGCGCAAGCTGCCGTCGCGAGCGGCGGAGCGCAGTCTCGAAGCAAATAACATGCAGTGAACAACTGAGCTCCGATGGCTCAGGAGTCGATATTTTTATGCCGCCTGAATTGCAGGTGGACTGAGTCGCGTTCGGGATGTGGGGCGTAAAGTGTAAGAGGGTGAGCGAAATTGATTTATATCCATTCTCTCGGCCGAGCTTCGCGATTCTACGCAGACCGAACAGCGCTTGCTCCTGGCGGCGCCAGATTAACGTTTCGAGAGCTTCATGAACGGGTTCAGGGAATCGCGTCGGCGCTCAGCAAACTTGGTTTCCGCGTTGGTGACCGTCTCGGTCTCCTCCTCCCGAATGGGCCTGAGTACATACAATTGGTGTACGCCTGCAGCTTGCTGGGAGTCATCGTAGTTCCGCTGAACACTCGGCTCTCCCTCGCGGAAATCGATCGAGTACTCGCGGACGCAAGTCCGCACGGCCTGGTGCGCCACTCATCTCTGCCTGTCCCGACAGTGCGCCTCCCCAGGGAACGAGTGCTTGATCAAGAGCCCTTGGAGGTTCGAAACGATTCGTTTCCGGACGTTTTTTATGACCCGCAAGCGGCCCTGGCTCTTATCTACACAAGCGGCACCACCGGTCATCCCAAGGGCGTGATGGTGACGCACGCCAATGTCCTCGCCAACGTCCAGAACTTCAATTTCTGGATGCGCTACACAGAAGCTGGTGTGTATCTCCACGCAGCCCCAATTTTTCACATCGCTGACTTTCCTTGTATGTTCGCGGCCCCTGCTTTCGGCGCGTGCCAGGTCACCATTCCAAAATTCGATCCGCGCGGCTTCTGCGAGGCGGTTGATCGTGAACGCGTTAGTCATACCGTTTTGGTGCCTACTATGATCAATTTGCTAACCCAGTTTTCGGAAGTGAAAAAATATGACTTGAGCAGCCTCCAGGTCCTGGCATACGGCGGATCTCCGATGGCTCCCGACCTAATCCGGCGTACGAGGGAGCTTTTGCCGCAGGTGAAACTTGTTCAGGCCTACGGACTCAGCGAGAGCGGGTTTCTCACGGGTCTGCAGGATCAGGAGCACACGGACGACCGTCTTTTGTCCTGCGGGCGCCCTTGCCCTGGCATCGATCTGCGGGTCACAGACGATTCAGGGAAGCAGGTCGAAGTTGGAAAATCCGGCGAGTTGGTGGCTCGCGGCGCCAACATCATGCCAGGGTACTGGAATAATCCGGGTGAGACCGCGCTTGTGTTTCGAGATGGTTCCTTTCGCACCGGAGACATCGGCTACCAGGATTCCGAGGGGTATTTCTACATTCTGGATCGCGCGAAAGACATGATTGTCACCGGAGGCGAGAATGTCTACTCCCGTGAAGTCGAAGCCGTAATTTACGCGCATCCGGCAGTTCGCGAAGCTGCAGTTTTCGGAATACCCGATCCCAAGTGGGGCGAAGTGGTGATGGCTTGCGTGATGCTGAAGCCTGGAAGCACTCTTACCGCCGATGACCTGATCGCCTTCTGCCGGAAAAGCCTAGCGAGTTATAAGATTCCGCGGCGTATAGAGTTTTCGGACACGGAGTTACCGAAAAGCGGTTCCGGCAAAATACTAAAAAGGCTGCTGCGTGAGCGGTTCTGGGTTCATCAAGAACGAGCTGTAAGTTGACGTAAGAAGTGAAGCTCCATTCGATTGAGGCCGTGCAGTATGAAAGTGTTTCGCTTACAAATCCGCTAAAACACCTGCTCACTAGGCAGGCGGTTCCCTGCGTCCACTCAGAGAGATTGCCGTATCCTGCGTTGTTGATGACAACCTCCAGCGAGCCAAAGACACCGATCGCCGCCTTCACTGAGCTCGTTGCCGCGGACTCGTCGGTCACGTCCAGCGCGAAGAGCTTGATCTGGTCACCGTGGCGCTCCGATAGGTCATGTAGAGACTCGATGTCCCTAGCTGTCGCCAACACTTTATTACCCGCCGCAAGGCCCGCTTCGACAATCGCGCGACCCAGACCGCGAGAACTGCCCGTCACTAACCAAACTTGCGCCATTCATCCTCCTATTATTCGCAATCGGTTCCTCAGGATATAAGAACTCATTGCGAAGTCGTAGCTATGTCGAAATCGCACGTGCCGCGCCCCGCGCAACCAGCATGCAACTTGTGATCAGATATCCGGCGTTGGCTTCAACTATGCGTTTCGGTCTGACTTTGCGACCGCTTAAAGCGGCCTGCATATTCGCCGGCAGTAATGCCGAGAACACGTAGAAACGTTCGGCACATGGCAAGAGGCGTCTGAAATCCACAAGCATCCGCGATCTCCTTAAGACCCATCGCGGCGGCGCTCGAAATGCTCGCCGCTTCGGAAGGCACAGTCACCATTTCGAATTCGGCCGGAGACCGATATCCGAGCCGAGTGCAGTCTCATTCGATTGTAGTAGCACTCGATGAACGATGAGATATTTGGAGGTCCGTCTCTATATTCCTACGGGTCAACCTCTTCTGGCTTAAGCGTCCTAAGGAAGCTCTTGCAGCTGGCATTGTCGTCAGGAGTGTGCCACCGGGCAGAGCTGGAACACGGGCGGGGAATACTCTCCTCTAAGCCTTCTATTGAGTGACAGTTACTTGGGCACGCCCATTCCAGTGGAAAAGAACGGGCCGTCCATTTTATCGAATTCAAGTGGGAAGGATGGTACAGATGTCAAGCTTATCGCGTGCTCGGGGCCGCCTTCGTCAAGCGCTGACAAGTCTCATGAGTGGAGATACGGTGTAATTGTGCGGCGAACAGCGGCTGTGAACTGAGTGCGCGACGTGGATGAAGTGACATGCGAATTCCCTTCCGGCATGGCATCCCCTCGGGAATAAAAGCCCTCACGCGCATGTCATCTAGTCGTAGGAGCTTCGATGCAGTCGACTCAGTGAATCTCGTGGAGCGATTGGAATTCGAGGCGGACAGTTCGTCAATTTTACTCTTTCAGCCTGGGCGACGCGGATCTGGAAGACACGCTTGGTTCTGTCGAGAGTTTTGGCAAAGGTAAGGGAGCACGAATATGGAAGGGCATGCATTACAGCTCGATCCGACTCAGCGCAGCGTGGAGTCGCGGGATTTTCAAGCAGAACTGGAACGGAAGATCGTGGGTCAGGACGAAGCGGTGCAGGCGGTCGTTGACTTGTACCAGGTGTTTCGCGCCGGGCTGAATTCGCCGGGGCGGCCGCTGGGGAATTTATTGTTCCTGGGGCCGACAGGCGCGGGCAAGACGCGTGTGGTGGAAGCCACTGCCGAAGTGCTGTTTGGGGATCCGCGGGCGGTGATCAAGGTGGACTGCGCGGAGTTTCAGCACTCGCACGAGATTGCGAAATTAATCGGGTCGCCGCCGGGATATTTGGGGCACCGCGAGACGCATCCTTTGATCACGCAGGAAGCGCTGGCGCAATATCACACCGAAAAGCTGAAGGTTTCGTTTTTGCTGCTCGACGAAATCGAGAAAGCGTCGGACGCACTATGGCAATTGCTGCTGGGGATTCTGGACAAGGCTAGTCTGACCTTGGGTGACAACCGCCGGGTGGACCTGTCGCAGACGATGATCTTCATGACCTCGAATCTGGGCGGCGGTGAGATGACAGAGTTGATGATGGGGGGAATGGGGTTCGCGCCGATCGTGGCGCCGGAGTCTAGGGGGGAGCTGGACGCGAAGGTAGAACGGACGGCTTCGGAAGCGGCGAAGAGGAAGTTCGCGCCGGAGTTCATGAACCGGATCGACAAGACGGTGGTATTCCATCCGCTACGGAGTGAGCAGCTGGAACAGATATTGGAAATCGAACTCGGAATGGTGCAGCAGCGCGTGTTTGAAACGATCAAGGGCCGCTTCGTGTTCCGCGCGATGCCGGCCGCCCGGGAATTTCTGCTGCGTGAGGGGACGGATCTGAGATACGGCGCGCGTCACTTGAAGCGCGCGATTGAGCGTCACCTGGTCTATCCGCTGGCGAGCTTGGTGGCGACAGAGCAGGTAGGCCTCGGCGATGTGCTCTCGGTTGACTGGGACGGCAGTGCAGTGGGATTGAAGTTTTCGAAGGAGCCTATGGAGAGGCTGGCGCGAGAGGCGGGGTTTATCTCAGGCGTCGCCGCCAAATGCACGCCTTTCTGTACATGGCCCGCGCAGGTTTTCCCCGCCGCAATGGACAGGGCTGAGCACAGGTTCTGAGGGCGACCAGGAACCCGGCGGACGGTCTTCGACGGTGCCCGAATGAGCCGCCGAGATGTAATAAACCACTCTCGCAAGGTCTGAATATCGGAGAAGCAAAATGTTCACAGATGCATTGTTTGCAATGATGGCGATCTCGATTCTTCTCAGTATTTTTGGCTCATGGATTCATATTTTCAGAAACATCGGCCGCTCATCCCAGTTGCCGCCTGCGGGGAAATTAGGCTTTGGAGTTCGTCTCAAGAGGAGACGTATGAGTATGCTGGCAAGAAACAAATACGATGTCCAATTTGCTGCGGACGCGGCGGCGAACAATTACAGGTGTGCGAATCCATTCACGGTACACCCACGGACGCCTGACGAGACTTCAATGGAGCGTCCACATAACCCACCTGAATTGAGCTAGCGGCTTGCGCACTTTGGGTCCACGAAAAGAGAATGGGCGAATGAATTCCTTGAGGAGGACTTATGAGAACGGATCGACACACAGCACATGACCAAGCTATGCCACAGGCTGACCATCAAATCGGTTGGGCGTCTCGGATTCGATCAATTTCTTTTGTAGAGATGAGGCGCAGCGCAGCCATCATCCTCAATGAGGCACTCATGTTTGCCCACCGAGTTTTCGGTCGCTGAAAGGCCTTGCCCCCGATCCCGTAGTCTCTTTCTTGGACAAGCTGGCGAAGCTTCAAAGTGGAGGCAACTCTGACGACAAGTATTGTGCCAGAGTCTTCTGTAACGGGCGGCCCTCAAGAGGATTTCGTCTTTCGTCAACTCATCGAGCGAACTGACTGCCGAATCCATTTTACGAACTCACAACAGGAAGTTGGGCTGAATGGACTTGCCCGACGTAAGATCATGGAGGGGACGCCCACCTTCTTGTGCCAGTCGCACGGCGTCCCGCGTCAGTCAACTCTCGTAGTTCGCATTCTCTCGGTGCGCTCGGTGTATTGTCCTTCAGACGCTCGCCTGCTTGGCCCAGAACCCTGTTCGTCAAATGCGAATAGGCCGATAGAAACCGTACCCATTCTTAGCCGCTTGCGCCAACTCGGCCGGCGGTCCTGAATCTCACCGCCGACCAGTTGATGCTTTGTATTACTCGGAGATTAGTCTCCGGCCATGATGGTGTCCTGCTTGTCTTTCGCGAGTTCCTTCTGCATCTGCTTGGGGTATAGGAATTCATGGCCCGTCGTTTCACCCGGATAGAACCAGGCCATGATCGCCGGAGGCTGCGCGGGCCCACTCACCGCGAAAGTAAATGCAGTCTTGTCTGTTGGCTGCAGACGCTCGGCATCAATCGTGACGATAGTCGCATAAAAAACTGTTCGATCAGAGTTATAGATGCGGACCTGATGATGGTCGGCAATGTCCTGAGGCAGGATGAACCAGTAGGTTCCCGCAGGCAGGACGTGTCCAGGAATCTGAACGGTCTGGTTAAAGCTGACTTTGATGGCCTGATTCGTCTCGTCTGCTCTTGCTGCAGGCAGGACTATCGAAAATGCAAGCAAAAACGCGATGGTGACAAAATTCTTGACGACAGCGACTTTCTTCATAACAGCTCCTTTTTTTGTAGTATTGCGGCCTTGGTGATGCTCGCAATTCACACCTGTAATTCTGAGTCATGTGCCCTATCGGCACCGTTGAGACTCACATCTTCTATCCAGACAGCTTTCGCCCTCGCGTTATTCCGGCGTGCTTTTAATTTATTTCGTCACTCTAAACGGCGTTTGGGAATAACGCCGCGTCGGAAGTAGTTCATACATTGTAAGCAGTCCTGATTAAAGGAAAGGTTTTGTAGGCTTGATGAAACCAACACGTCAAAAAATTCTCATGAAAATACTTCAGCGAGGAGCATGTGGGAAGGCCAATATGATTGGCTTACTGGCTGTTAGCCTGGGGTTTTTGATCATGCTGCTATCGTTATCGACAGCTGGAGCGCAATCGAGCAAACAGACAGCCTCTGGCCAGACTAGACAAGCAAATGTGAACGATGGGGTTGACTCGCTCCAGCAGTTAAGCGCTTCTATGGAGCTGCTTTCAAAACGAGTAAGCCCGAGCGTTGTTCAAATCTTTAGCACGGGTTACAACCAAGAAACCGACCGCGAGCGTAACAATACAAATCTGTCCTCCCGCCGGTCGACCTCAGGATCTGGGATCATCATTGCCTCTGATGGTTGGATTGTAACGAATGCCCATGTGGTACAGGGCAGCCGCTGGATTCGGGTTCGACTTCATGAAGAAGACGATTTATCTGCAGTGCAAAACGGAAGAGCACGCCACGCATTACTCGAAGCCAAGCTGGTACTGGCGGATCGTGATACCGATCTTGCGTTTCTCAAAGTCGACGCCACCGGCTTACCAACGCTGGAATTGTCGGATTCGGGCGATCTAAAGCAAGGGCAATTGGTGTTAGCTTTTGGCAGTCCGCTAGGGCTCGATAATTCCGTAACTATGGGTGTTGTCAGCTCGGTTGCCAGGCAGCTAGATCCAGACAGTCCGACGATCTATGTTCAGACCGATGCGGCCGTTAACCCGGGCAACAGTGGCGGACCGTTGGTGGATACCGCCGGACGCGTGGTTGGCGTTAACACGCTCATTCTTTCGCAATCGGGCGGTAACGAAGGCATCGGTCTCGCTATTCCCAGTAATGTAATACGAAGCGTCTATAACCAGGTGCGAAACGAAGGCCATGTCCACCATCACGGAATTGGTATGTCGGCCCGCAATATCACGCCCGCTCTGGCATCGGGCCTCGGTCTCAGCCGGGAAGAAGGTGTTCTTATTGAAGACGTGATTCCGCAGGGTCCGGCCCAGATCTCCGGTTTAATGCCGGGTGATATCGTTCTGAGCGTGGATAAGAAGCCAGTTCAGAATATTCGCCAACTTGCGCTTGATCTCTATTCGTATGCTGTGGGGGAAAACGCAAAGCTACAAATTCAACGAGGCACACAGACGATTTCCTATGAGGTTCCTGTGGTTGAAAAACTAGACGTGCAGGGACGTCTCGCCGATCTGGTTACCAAGGAACAAAACAAGATTTCGCAACTGGGAATTCTTGGCCTGACCCTTGATAACAGACTTCTGCTGATGCTTTCCCCGTTGCGGAATCAATCCGGAGTTGTTGTTGGCGCGAAAGAGTCAGAAGGAGCTTACATCGGGGAAGGGGCGCTTCCGGGGGACGTAATCTATTCCGTGAATGGAACGCTCGTGAGCAGTGTCGATTCGCTGCGCTCGGTATTGGACGATCTCAAGCTCGCCGACACGCTCGTACTGCAAGTTGAACGACTAGGCAGTCTCCACTACGTAGTTCTTGAAACCGAAAAATAAGCTAAGTCATTCAACGTTCTTTCGTATGTCCTTTGCCCGCGGAGAATTGGAGCCACAAAGTGCTGTGAAAATGCAGAACTCTCGTCCCGCCAGGTTTAAGTAATTCGCTACGCATCATTCGCCGGAGTGGAAAGCAAGGACGAGGATGGATTATCGGGAATAAAACGAACCGCGCGGCGGTCTAGGTTTTAAGGAGATCGCAGCCGGTGCCAAGAGATTCCGTTCGACTCCGTTCAGCCCGGCAGCGCCCGGTCTAGGTGCGTAGGTCGCGCCGTGCAGCCTGCATTTCCCCAGCAAGGACTAAATGGCCGAGCTAAAACGCCGGTTCAGGTAAGTACCAGTAGCCTTTCGCGTCGATTTCGGAGGGAGTACACACCCTGACTTTTACTGACATCAAGGAAGGTCCCGTGACGAGCGATGTCCTAGTTATGGGAGGCGGAGCCACCGGCCAGCTGGCCGCCGCGTGCCTGCGGATGCGCTTTCCAAATTTAAAGGTGGCCGTAGTTGAGGGCCCGCACAAGAACCGCCCAATCGTCGGAGAGTCCTTCGTCGAAATCACCATTGATTTCCTCTTGGAACTTGGACTTGGCGCTTACCTCGTCGAAAAGCACTATCCCAAATACGGCCTCACCTATTATTTCAAGCCCGACATAGACGATCCTGCAGATCGTACTTACGTCGTGGACGAAGCTCCCACCGTGCCCCCGATGCTCTCTTTCCAGGCAAACCGCTTTACACTTGATCGCGAGGTGCGCGAGCGCAACGTGGCAAACGGCGTGCACTTGATCGATGGCACTGTAGCCGGAGTCAATCTTAACGCGGGCGACGGCTTGCACACGGTGACCGTGCAAGATCCAGCGCAGCAGAGATACGAATTTCGTGCCCGCTGGCTGATTGACGCCTCCGGACGTAACCGCGTCCTCGCCAAGCTGCTGCAACTTCACGAGCCGGTCCATGAACAGAAGAACGTATTTTGGTTCAGGTTGACGAATTTTGATGCCGGAATTCTGGATCGTATTCGCGCTGTCAAGAAGCAGAACCGCGCCTTCGTTCCTTACTTCGCGACTCATCATTTCTTTGGCAAGGGTAATTGGATCTGGTGCATCCCCATGCGCTCGCCGGACAACCTGTCTCTAATTAGCATCGGTATTACGTATCGAAAGGACTGTTACCCCTATGGCGAGGTCCGAACGATGGAGCAGTTCCTGCAACGCGTTGGACGTGAGCACGAGGTGATTGTCGAACTCGTGCGCAGCGGTACCGTCGCCGATACGAATTTCTACAGCTCGTACATGTGGGAGTGCCGCCAACGCTACTCACCCGATCGCTGGTACATCATCGGTGATGCGGGTGACACGGTTGATCCGCTCTACAGTGTCGGGATGGCCTTATCGACGGTGCAGATCCGACAGATTGCAGCAATCATCGAAAGAGACTCGCACGGCTTCGACACCGCAGAATTCACGAAAGATCTCGATACCGCTATTACCACGCTTCAACGCGCCGTAACTCGAGATACGACGCAATTGTACGAATGCATGCAGGATGCCTACCAATGCCATCTCCGCGTCCATCTCGCCGTGACCGAAATTTTCCACCTGGCGCTCCCATTGCTTATGAACGACTATTACTGGGATCCGCTCGGAGTGCAAGTGATCAACCGTTTCCTAACACTCCGGTCATTGCAAGATGATATTAAAGGCTTTCAAGGCCTCATCCGCGAGGTTGGTGCCGATCCGAAGAACCGCGAGCTCCAGAACTTCATCAAGGTACAGTCCGGCGCCTCCATGAATAGTCAATTCTACGAATATCACCGCGACCAGGACATTCCGGTTTCCTTATCCCGCATGCTGTTCAGCCTTGCACGATTGCGGCTTGCTCTTCTCAGAAAGCTCGGCTGGCGAGGACTGATTCGCTTCAGTCAGCACCGGTCGCTATTGAAGGATGTGATCCGTGGTTTGGTTCTGTCGATCTTCCATGGCACCAAATTGCGGGAAAGCAGGCTGGTGCGCATGGGCTTTCGTGAGCGCTCAGGCGGGGCGTCGGATCGTCGAGCAACTCTTCAAGTGCGTGATTCCGACGAAGTGCGTTGTGTTTAGAGTAACTACGATCCGGGGATCTCTCTAGGCTTTTTTTCTAGACTGGACACGGGAGCCTCTCTGTGGCCCAAAGCTTATCTGAGCCCTCAGGCGACCGTCATCCCCGGCGCGGCGGCTTGGTTCGAACGGTCTGACCAGTCCAGTTAAAAATGAAGTTCCTGACCGTCGCCAACGCTCCTTGGAAGCGATTTCTAAAGCAGCCTTCAGTTTCCGAAATCCAATAGCGATCATCCCGAATCGTTAATTGGGTGCATCTCTCGTCGGCTCTTGTTGTCGAACGGGCTCCGGGCAAGCCAGTCGGTAACGCATGACTGTTCCTTTTGTTGGAACCAACCGCAAACAAACTTCCTGGAATAAACACGCGAGCGACGCGGTTCTTAAGAGTATGAACGACTCCGCACAGCCCCTGGACCAGGCGTTTGTGACCGGCCCATCCTGGGACCTGGGGGAATCGGCGTTCTCCTCGATTGTTGCGGCCGGAGGCGGAAGGTACGTGGGTGTTTTGAAAGAGATTCCAGACAAGATGGAATCGCTGGTCCTGTTCAATTCGCCCCGCACAAGAACAACCCTGGCCATTCCGATTTCGCATTTAACCGTGGAGGCCGTGCGCGAGCATCTCGCTGAATCCGATGCGGCGTTCGCTGGAGCAAACGCAAAATGACAAATGCCAACGGGGCAGGCATCGTTCTCGAATACAGGTTCCGCGATTCTTTTTGCTTCCACCTCCGCTTGTCGGAATTGTTCGGCACGGAGATGCCCAGATTGATCGAACGGCTGAAGACCTTTCACGGTGAAATTGAAAGCGTCTCGGAGCCGCGCTTCGTCCCCAATTTCCGTTAAACGGTCGAAGCACGTGGCGAAGCAACATATCGCCGAAGAGCATTTCTGGTCGGAGGGATTCGAGATGATTCGTCGCGATGACTTTCATCCGGTATGCGCCATCGAAGAGATACGCGCGAACCGTCCCGACGTCGTGATCGTTCACGCCGAAATCGCTTATCCCGGCGGACTCCCCTTGCAAGACGGCGACTTCATCCCCGCATTTTCCGAAATCCACACGTTAACCGTGCTGCAAAGTGAACCGGTTTGGTCGGTTGCGGAACGCGATGTTACCCTCCATGCTCGTTAGTAAAATCATGCATCCCAAATTCGGACTCACCTGGCCACCAGTTCGCCACCGGGGGGAATCGATAAGGGTCATTCTAACTACTTCGCTCCTGTACTTGACCCTCGGGTTTCAGCCTGCGGCAGCACAGTCGGCAGTTGATGAAGGGCCTGAAGCCAACCCCGGGCGCCCCACTGTTTCGACTCCTGCAACAATCACGCCTGTGGGGTATTTGCAATTCGAGACGGGTTTCGTACCGGCGTATCAGTCGCCGGAGTTTTCATCGCTTTTCGGCCTGACCGAAGTGATGAAACTTTCGGTGGCACCTCGTTTGGAACTGGTGGCCTCGGCTGAACCCATAGCGCACTTCACAGCAGAGCGGGGAGCCGCGAATCGCGTGGCGGATATTTTCTTGGGTGCGCAAATCGTGCTTTTCCACGGGGAAGGCACGAAGCCAACGCTAGCGGTGAGCTATTTCCACCGTGCGTATGATGGCGGCGCTCCGGAGTTTGATTTCGGAAGTCCTACGAACTCCCTTCTGCTTCTGGCAAGCGCGGATGTGAAGGGATTTCACTATGATGCGAACGCTTTTTTCACGGAATTGGAGCAAGGGCCGGTGCGTCGCGGCCAGTTTGGCCAGTCACTGACGATTTCGCATCAGTTCTTGCGCCGCTTCACGCTGTCTGGTGAGGTGTGGCACTTCACGCAGCCATTCCTCAGGAGCAATGCCGTCGGAAATCTTTGGGCCGTCAGTTATTCGGTGCGTAAAACGCTGGTCGTTGATGCCGGCTTCAATCACGGGCTAACAGGGACATCCACAAGTCTGGAGGCATTCGTGGGGTTTACCTATTTGTTACCGCATCGCCTTTGGAAGGTTCAGTAGCCATCGAACTCCCGATGGTATCCAGACGCGATGCTGTTTGGCGCATCACGAACCGCGATATTACCACCGTGCGTTTAAGTAAACCACGTGCAGGGCAACTCGGAATAATCGAACGAAACAGTATATCGACAGGACATATTCTAGTTGGTCCAAAATCTGCGACCGCCATTGCCAAGAGGGCATTCGTCCTCATCCCTATCTCTGCGGTTTGAACGCGGAAAAGACGGCCTCAAGGTGCACACCGCGTCGGTGAGAACGGAGCCAATCGCTTTGGCTTTCCTCCGGTTTTTCTTTGAAGGTCGATCCGGAATCGCGGGTGGCTTCCGACCGTGCTCCGGAATAAACCAAACCCGGGGGTGGTCTACCTTTTAGGGAGATGGCATCGATGCCAAGAGACCGCGCGCTCGGCTCCGTCCAGGCCGTAGCGCGCTGTCGCGGTGCGCAGGTCGCGCCGGGCAGGCGGCATCGGTTCCGCGCTCCATTGGAGTCAAATCTAGCCGACGCATGGCTCAAAGAATCACGCGCCCGCTGCAGTGCAAGCATTTTATGGAGGATAAACAAATGACAAAGTACACTTTTTTCAAGCTTTTATTCGCGGTAATGGTTGTGATCGGATTCACTTGTGCGCCAAGCCCCGCCTTTGCCCAGCACGGCGGAGGCGGTTCCCACGGAGGCGGTGGAGGAGGCGGTTCCCACGGAGGCGGTGGAGGAGGCGGTTTCCATGGCGGCGGTGGAGGCGGACGCCCCAGTGGAGGCTTTGGGCGCTCTAACGCTGCCGCACCACATCGTGGAAACTTCGCCTCAGGCAGGGGGAATTCGCTGTCCGCAGGTTCGCGCGGGTCATCCGTGGTCTCGACGAATCGCGTACTCTCGAACATCGAGAACAGTCGCTTCGGAAGCACATCGCACGTTTCCTCCTCGTTTTCCGGTTCGCACGCGAATTCAAGCTTCTCGGGATCGCGCTTCGGAAATAACGCGCTCGCTACGAATCATTTCAGCGGGGCGACGGACAATTCATTCGCGAGTGGCCGTTCTTTCTCCGGCCGTTCGACGGGCGCTCGTGACGGGTTCGCTGGCGTTAATGGGTTCCGCGGCGAATCGATTGGCGGATTTCGCGGAGGCTTTGGCCGTGGCGGGAGGTTCCGGGGCGGATTCGGATGCTTTGATTGCGGCTTTGGCTTCGGCGGCTTCGGCTTCGGCGACTTTGGTTTTGGCGGCTTTGGCTTCGGACCCTTCTTCGATTTCGATTGGGGCTGGCCGGGATTCTACGGATATGACCCGTTCTGGTATGGCGCGTACTCGGGCTTCAGTTATCCGTATTATCCAGGCTCTGGATATTCGAACTACTCAGTCGCTAATAGCGATCCCGATTATTCAAGTTCAAATCAGAATTCGGCTCACGGCTACTCTTTCTCCGCCAACAACAATCTGGGCATAGCTGCTCCCGGCACAGTGATGAATGACAATAGTTGGGTCAGAGACGATAACAACAACTTTGAGCCAGCGCTGCAAGGCTCCGACGACACAAACCCTGTCGCGGAAAACGTAGCCGGCTCGGCTCCGATGGCGATGATCTGCCTGAAGAATGGAACAACGTACTCCGTAACTGACTATTGGCTGCAGAGTGGCCGGTTGCACTACACGGTGAATTATGGAGCGCCAAGCACGCTGAAGATGAAGGAAGTGGATTTGCAACGAACCGTGGACGAGAATGCTCGCCGCGGCATTCGCTTCTCGCTGAAGCCGCATCCATCGAGCGTGAACTCGTAACCGAGCCGGCAGAATCAGGGATGCACCGTGCCTGTGACTGCTGTCACATCTGATATCCGACTTCAACCGCGCGAGATGATCGCGCTCTCTGAAGCATTCCGGTGGCAGATGTCGTTATCTCTTAATCCATCGAGGTCGGGTGTTCGGCCAGTCGCCTACAGATGAGTGCCCACGTCGGCCGTGATGAGTCCAACGCATGTAAATAAAGCCATACACATATAAAGGTTGCCTGCACGATCTGAATGGCCATTACTCTCTAGGTGAATGACTGGAATAAAACGAGCGAGAGAAAGTCAGCCCTGGCGAGGAGAAACAAGTGATTCAAATTCGTCGGGGATCTAGATCATGCAGCTCGCGTACTCTCTACTTCCATATCCGAATTAATAGGATTGTTTAATGGGGGAGGCCAATACGGCTCCGGAAATCTTGGAAGCGCGGATCCAAGCGCAGAGAATCGAAGCCTGGACGCGACAAGACCCCCGGATTAAATCGTTCCTCGAATCCTTTTTCTAGCCAATTCATGGCGTGATCACTGTCCCCGAGTGCCGCATAAATCACGGCAATCTCAGAAGCGTCTGAGTAATTACGATTTGAGTTCTTCTTCAGATCGTCCAACAGCTTCGACGCCTCGCTCGTCTTACCAGAAGCAGCAAAAGCACGGGCCAGATTAGCTATGCACGTTGGGCTACCGTTAGAAAGCTGGACCGCCTTTTGCAACTCTGGGACGGCTTCTGCGTACATATGTTTTTGGAGGTATGCTTGGGCGAGTTGATTATGAGCGAGTGCGAAATTAGGATCCATCCCGATTGTCTTGCGACTCTGGATTATCGACTCGTCATAGAAATGTGCAATGACCAGGAGTTCCGCCAAATCGGAGTTAATGATGAGGGATAGCGGGTCCAGGTTTTTCGCTTTTTTCATTTCCGCGATCGCGTCGTCATACTGACCCATTAGACTCAAATGCCAGGCGTACCAATGGTGAGCTGTTGCGTAGCCTGGATTCAGCTCAATTGCTCGTCGGAATTCCTTTCCGGCAGATTCAAAATCCCAATCGAAGGCATCGAAGCAAAATGCAAGAGAGTTGTGGGCTTCGCTCAGCGAGCTATCCAGTTCTAAAGCTTTGATCGCCGCGGCTTTTG
>Ga0209624_10001238_pt1 | contig 20553 bp, 20 predicted proteins | sample JacPinW_OM2H0_O1_FD_188565 | JGI IMG/M metagenome (GOLD analysis project Ga0209624, IMG submission 188565) | Forest soil microbial communities from Algoma, Ontario, Canada - Jack Pine, Ontario site 1_JW_OM2H0_O1 (SPAdes) (version 2) | ecosystem: Environmental > Terrestrial > Soil > Boreal...
TCAAGAGATTAGGTCTCTACTCTACTTGGAAGGGAACTTTGCCGCGCGTGATGTGCCCATCCGCAGCCAGGACCTGCCAGCGCAACACATAGGCTCCCTTGACGAGTCCGCTCAACTTGGCAGACAGCAATCCGGGTGCGGGCTCGCTCGCGATGGCGACCTTCGCCACTCTTCCGTCAGGGGCAAGCAACGTCAGGGTCGAGTGCTCCATATCGACTCGTGAATTGTATTTGAGGAGGACCGCGACCTCTGGTCCTGAGACGGTACTGTTCACTGCTGGCTGAGAGCTTACTAACACGGCGTGCGCCAACGCCACTCTGGGAGCAAACAGTGCAATACCGGAAGCAACCACGATGCATGCTACCAACCAAGGCGTGAACATCCAAGTATTTCTGCGCATATTCAATCCGCTTCTCCTCCGCAAATAAGTCAGCACCTGAGCACGACGTCTTGTCTGAACTGCTTGCCTAAGACGATATCACCGTCTAGGTGTGAATATGAAACGCAGTCGACGGAGCAGAGGTCAACCGAAAATTGTTTCGACAACTTTGGGATCGACGTAATTGCCGAGGGGTCGAAACCGGGGAGGAGTTTGTAGGTCTTCATATTCTCTGCGCGTTCCATGAGGCTGTCACCAGATAATAGTGTCACTTCTTACGATCTCATTCCTGAGCCTCTCTCCAGCCTCGCTGCCATGCAAAACTCTTTGTATCGTCATTGCCCTTACCATCTTCGCCAGCTATGAATCCAGCGTCATAATCGGCCAACTCTTCGGGTGTCCGCTGACGCATCAGGAAGGGCTCATAGTCATCAGTCATGTGTTCCTTAGGATTTCCAGCGTGCTCGGCCATTACCTGGTAGTCGATCGATGCTTTGCACTTGAGAAGGTGCTGACGCTGCTTCTCCTGCTCCGAACGCATCGCGGCGTAATCTGCAGGGTAGGTATTCGAGTCGTCCGCATTGGCGATCTTATTCTCGATAGCGTCGATTTCTCCTTCCGCCTCGTGCATCTGCTTCTTCAGGGGCTCGTGAGCTGGATTGGACATTTTGACCTCCTTTTTGAATGTGTATTCGGAACCGAATCATCAAGCCATTGTGGGCTGGAAGACCGAGGATCTTGAGGGTAGGAGGTGTGTTAGGGAGTGGCGTTCGGATCAATACCTGCGGCTCACGCCCGCTTGCTGGACAGTGGGATGCAGTAATTCAACGCGAAGTTTGTTGCGGCGCTCGCCACACCTCGTTGCAAGTGTCTCGAGTGGACCGGCGGCGATCACCTCAGGCACACCAAATTTGTCGCGCGCTACGTGACGACAAGGAGCCTCGGAAGGTCGTCGGGGAAACCTGGCGTGTCTCGCCTCCAATTTTGTGCATCTTACTTCTCAGTCGAAAAGAGGAGAGTGCACCATGGCCGCAACTCAGGAAAAGACAACCAGGAAGATCGACAGTGAGTCTGATCCTATATTTCGATCTTCGGACCGGGTTCCGCAACAACCCCCGACTAGCCACGCGTCTAGCCAGAAATGAAATTCCCGAAAGTCACCGCTTGCCTTTTCGCCGCTTCCATCACGGCAGCCTTCGGTGCCGACAACGCACGTTTCGACCTCGTCGGTCCCAAGATCGACGTCCGCGTCACGCGCGGAAGCTCCACGCTGCCCATCGCTCAGGTCCCTAACCTGCAGCCGGGCGACAAGATATGGGTCAAGGTCGACCTTCCGCCTAGTCAGTCCAACCATCTGCTGCTCATCGTAGCCTTTCTTCGCGGCACCACAAACGAACCGCCCGACAACTGGTTCACCAAGATCGAAACCTGGGACAAGAAGACTGCTGAAGGCACGACCGTTACGGTTCCCGACGAAGCTGAGCAGGCTATTCTCTTTGTTGCACCTGAGACCGGCGGCGACTTCAACACTCTTCGCTCCGCCGTCAAGGGCAAGCCAGGTCTCTTCATTCGCGCCGATGCCGACCTTAATGAAGCCTCCTTCGAGCAGCAGCGCATCGAACGCTATCTTGCTGCCATGAAGACCGTCCCACAGAATGATCAGAAAGCCATCCAGGAGCGCTCCGCGAAGCTGGCTACCACGCTCGCGCTCAAGCCGAACGCCGACTGCTTCAAACAGCCCGTCGAGCAACAGGTAAACTGCCTCACCCAGTCCAGCGCTCCCGTCCTCCTCGACGACGGACACGGCCAGAATATCGCCGAAGCGCTATCTACAGGTCCATCCTCTGACTTCATCAATGCTGCCTCCTACACACAGCCCGGTGGGGCAGGACTCTACTCGGCCTATGTCGGTGCCGTCGTGGATCTCGTCCGTATCGTCAGCCTGATGCACACCGCACAATTCCAGTACATCCCCGGAATCAGCTTCCCGCAGGGCTCCACGCTCAACCTGAAGCTCAACGCTCCACCCTCCTTCCACAAACCCGATTCTGTCATCGTTATCGGCCTGCCCGCGATTCAAAAGGCCAAGCTGCCGCCGCTGCATCCCCACGATCCGAACCAGGTCGCATGCCTGTTGCAGCCGAAGATGACCCTGCCGCTCGAAGGCGCGCCGCTCGTCTTCTCCACTGGCTTCGCGCACGATCTCGTCCTGCACCTCAACCGAACGGGCGCGCCCGCTGACATTCCACTCACTCCCGAAGCCTTCGAAGGCGGCCTCGTCGTCGCGAAAGAAGAGCAGCGCGAGCCGCTGCATGATGCCAAGCTCCAGGGCGACAGCACACCGCCCGCAAAGGCTGACGTGAAGATCGGCTCCAGTAACGATCTCACCATCACCGGCACCGTCCGCGGCTACTGGGGTTTCGATTTTTTCGAAGGTCCTACCCTCACCGTCCAGCAGGTCGATGGAAAAAATTGGAAGATCGTCGGCGACACCCAGCTCCTCGCCGGGCAGGACAACCACCTCACCCTCAAAGGCGACGGGACGGCCTGCGTCCAGCACATCGCGCTTACGAACAACAAGGATAAGGACGTGGACGTCACCTTCAAGCCCGGCGCAGGCAATGCGGGCCAGGATGTCAAAGACACAGATGTCAAAGACACACTCGACCTCGACGTCTCGCTCAAGAAGGTGCAGCCCGGCGGCTACTCCCTCGCCATCCAACAGTACGGCGACTCTGAGAAGAACAACGTCCCACTAACCGCATACACTGGCGATATCCACCTGGACAGCATCAAGATTCACGCGGGAGACAATACAGCCGTACTCACCGGCCAGGGTCTCAAGGAGGTCGTCTCGGTCCAGATCGCCAACCAGACCTTCATGCCCACCGGCGACGGAAACGACGACCAGACCGCACACCTTGACGCCAAGGCAGGTGTCTCACCCGGCGACGGCAATGATGCAGTGGTAAAGCTTAAAGACGGCCGCACGATGACCGTTAAGATCTCCACCGAAGCCCCACGCCCGGGTCTAAAGCTGCTCTCCTTAAACGACGCACCCGCGCAGCAGAACGGCGCTATCCCTGTCATCCTCGGCGCCAAGGACGACGTCGCTCTTAACGGCAGGCTGACCTTCGTCGTGCAAACGAAGGACGTCTTCCCACGGACGCAGACCATCGAAGTCGCCACCATAGGCGGCTCAGTCCACACCAGCCTCTCGCTCGCGGCCAACGACCTCGTGCTGCAGGACGAGCACACCGCCATCGCCACGCTCGATCCGTTGAAGGCCTTCGGTCAGTCCGGCTTCGGAAAGCTGCGGATACGTCCGGTCGCGGAAGACGGCACGCCCGGCGACTGGACACCGCTCGGCACCCTCGTCCGCACGCCGCAGATCACCGCCGTCCATTGCACCACCGCAGAGGCTCCTACGTGCACCGTCGACGGCACTAACATATTCCTCGTGCAGTCCTTCGGCGAAGGGAAAGACTTCGCAAAGCCAGCCGAAGTGCCCACCGGCTTTGCCGAGAACACCTTCAATGTTCCGACACCGGCGGACGGAACAACGCTCTACCTCAAGCTCCGCGACGATCCCGACGCGGTGGCCACCGTAACGCTGCCCATACCGGTCCAGAAACCTGCACCGGCAGCTGCACCAACCGTACAGACTCCATCACCGGCACCCAATCCGTCGCCAGCCGCCCAGGAAGCCGCACCAGCGCCCAACGCATCCGACCCTGCCCCGGCGCCACACTAGCCGCTCTTGGGGAGCTTACGGAGCCCAAGAAGCAAAAGGGTATAGCGCCTAGGATCTTCTCCGCGAAGGCTGGAAAGAAAGATGCCCGGATATTGGGAAGCTGGTACTCCATCAGTAGCATTTTTGAGAATCATCGAGGTATGGAATGACGCGCGAGAATAAGGCTGGCCAGGGAGACACACGTAAATCACCGTGTCATCCCAGGTCGATCGAGTGGATGGCTTGATGGGGCTTACGCTCCACGGGCGAGCGTAGGCTGCGGCAGTGTCTAATGTCCGTACAAAAAGCCGATACATAAACAACTGCAAGAACCGAAACTGCGATGATGGCTGCAATGATGTCGATTGCCATAATATCCTCCAGATAATTACTTCCGCTGGCCGGCGTTTTAGCGGCCCTCACTTCATAAAGCGTAAAGTCGGGGATATTCGTGCCATGGTTCAGCCGCTATTTTGTGCATAAACAGATTTCACCTCCACATTTGAGGCAGGCGTACGACTTGGTAGGGATAAGCAGGTCAACGTCCGGGTGATTCACACCAGCGCAGCAGTGGCTGAATCTGTAGATCTCGCGTATGAGATTTTCAATCGCGTGTTTCGCAAGGTCCCACAGAAACTACAAGAGAAATGAGGGGTCTAAGAATTGAGAACTCAGTATAAGAGAATCACTTCACAAATTGGAGCCTTCAGAATGACGTATCAAACTGCACCATTTTTCCCTCACAGGCGTAATAAAGATGGGAGTCTCGACTCGATCTGTCTTAAGTGCTTTGAGACGGTCGGTTCTCAAAGGACAGAGGCTGAACTAATTGAGCTAGATCAAGCGCACGTGTGCAGTTCCACACCTCTGTCCAGGCGGAGTGAACGTGCATCTCTAACCAGCACGAGATGATCAAATTTACAGAGCAATACAAGCCTATTGGCTTTAGTGACAGACGCAACCCCGGTACCGTTGAAGGCCATCCTAACGCTATGGCTGAGACCGCTGAGACTCGCAAATTGACCGGTGACCATGCAACGACGGACCTGCAGATTGAAAAGCAAAATGAAATTGCTGAGTATATTTTTGGGATGGTTGCCAAGCGGAACGGCGAGCCTATGGACGGGACCAAGAGTTGTGCATGGCAGCGTGGCTGGGTTGAGGCTCAGGAATACTAGGTAAGCCAAACAACGGCTGGATAGATTTCTGCCATGACTATGCACGCTGTGACGGACGTGGCGAGATGCTTGGGTTTTAGTGTTAGGGATCGTCCTAAAGAAGATTGCCGAAGCATTCCACCTTGGCAAGCTGCCACTGGATTTTGTCCTCCAGCCGGTTATCCCATTGAATGTCTACACGGGAGATGCCGAACCGTGGCACGAATGTTCAGCCATTTCCGCATTAAGGAGCGAAAGCAGTTGTACGCTAGCCCCGCAGAATAGCGTCTGGGGGAAATGATGCTGATCGTCGTCTTTGCAGCCATCATCACAGTTTCCAGTCTTGCAGCTATTTTTTTGGTTTGCGTGGACATTTGTAAATTACACGCCTCCCACGGTGAGTTGTGGGTGGAATGTAATAGTGCGCCCGACTCTCTATTCGGGTGACATGCCCGATAGATCTGAATGTGAGAAATGCAACGAAGTCTAACATCTGGTGTCCCTACCCAAACGGAGGACCGCCTTGACCACCACTCTACAACTACTGAAAGCCAAGCGTTCGTCCGCCATAAAAGACGCTCGAAAGATTGAAGCTCAACTTGCTCGTCTCAATAAATCGGAGGAAGCCACTGGGATAACGACCAGTCTCCGTTACGTCACGCGATTATTCCGTGACTATATCGCCGCGCTCGATGAAACTATCAAGTCAGCCCATACTCCGCGAAGCCGAAAGAATGCTGACCAGACGGCTTAGGAGGGTACGACCATTTGCGGTCGATACGTCAGATGCTCGGATAAACAGAAACTCGGTGACGCCTTCCGCGTGGGCGCCATCCTCGAGAGTTCCGAATAGCCCGTCACTCGGGCACAATCGGTGAAGCAATAAGGCAGGCCACATTTCTAGTTTCCCCACCAGCAGTCAGAGCAGCCTTCGAGCCGTCCTACAGGTGAACGCGACATGAGAAATGCCAGTTCGGAACGTCCGCTCTTCAGATTGAAGAACTTTATAGACCCTGCAGGAAGCTCGGTCTTATTTTCAGAGCGTCAAAGGGATACTGTTTACGACAAGGATGCTTCGGGGTCCAACAAACCGCTTATCAGACCAGAAAGGCAGCTTCCTCAAGCCCAGCCAATCTCCTTCAGAGCTAATTCGGAATTCCATATTTTGGTCATGTGCGAGATCTTCTCCCCTTGGAATTGCATAACATAGACGTAATCGGTGCTCATTCGGCGTCCGGTTGGTGGAACCGGTCCCCCCTGACCGGTGTGGGTCGCGTGAAAGACCGCATAAGCGGCAATGTTGCTCCGGGCAGTATCAGTGGCAAATGATTTCAGTTCGTAGCGGGCGTCAGGAAATAGCGTCAGTATCCCTTTCATCCAATCCGTGTACTTTGCCAGCGTCGTCACGTCGTTTAGGGGCGTAGCCTGAGCTGAGAATGTGGCGTCGGGCACGCAGTACGCTCTGCAGGCTTCCCATCCCTTGCCTGTCTCGCAGGCCTCAAAGAATTCCTCAGCTACTCTGGTTATCGATGTCATTTCACTCACCTTCCTCGCGCGAATTCTACAGCAAAAACCGCTGCTCTCATGATTAACCCTTGACGCTGAATTCAGGGAAATTCCAGCCCGGCGGAATCAGCTGCTCGGAGCCAGTGACACGGTAAGTACCCGAAAACGCTCCAGGATCTTGTAATCACCACGCACATGGCTGGAACCGGACCCTTCATCCCACCCCGGCCTTGCCAAGGGAGCTTTCAGACGGGGGCGGACTGGTGCTGCTGCTCGGGTTCTGGACGGTTGGTCGGCTACCCTTCCAACCCCTCCCTTACGCGCCCGAACGGCCAACGACGGGTAAGGTGCGGGTTGTCCGTTATTCGCCAGGAACTGAAAGATTAGGAGGTTTTCCGGCGCGTTTGGAGCACTCGCTGAGTGACTCGGCGATTTTTCGCCGACTGATCGCGATCTACTTACTCACGTTCCCTATTGCCCGACAAATCGTACGTCGCTAATGGATGCATAGACTGCATCCCGATACGAAAAGATAGCCTTTTCTGGCTTCACCTCTAGCAATAGAGCTTCCTTCCTCTGACACTTACTCACGCCGCAACGCAACCATAGGATTCAGCTTCATGGCTCTCAGCGCCGGAAGCAGGCCTGCGATTGTGCCTGTAAGCAGCAGCGTAAGCGAAGCAGTTGCGAGTGTCAGCGGGTCGGCGAAGGAGAGCGCAAAGAGCATATGCGCCATCATATGCGATGCCACCAGCGCACACGGAAGCCCTATAGCGATGCCGAGCAGAGTAACCAGTACGCTCTCACGAAGGATGAGGCCAAGAATGCCGCTACGCTGTGAGCCCAGGGCCATACGGATGCCGATCTCATGGGTCCGCAAGTTGACGGCATAGGACATCAGACCAAAGAGTCCGAAGCCCGCAACCAGCAACGCAATCACGGCAAAGAAAGTAGACAGCGTCGCGGTCATCTGTTCGTAGACAAGGGAGCGCTCGCTCTTCTCTTCCAGAGTAGTAGTACTTGCCGAGTATTCATGCCCGAACGATTGAAGTTCGGCATCGACAGCCTTGGCGAACTCCGGACTGCTGCTTCCGCGAACCAGCAGCGTTCCCCCTTCCGCAAAGCCGGGGAACTGAAGCGCAGGAACGTAGATCAGAGCTGCACTGGCGTCGCGGACATCGAGAATCCTCGCACTTTGGGCGACACCGACGATCTCGATATCCTGAAAGTCTGGCTGAACGCCGAAGCGAATACGCTTGCCAATCGGATTCTCTGACGGAAAGAGTTCCTTGGCCAAAAGACCGTCGATGATGGCGATATGTGGGTGCTGTTTGTCGTCGGCCCAGGTAAAGTCGCGACCAGAGACGAACGGGATTGCAAGTGTCTTGAAGAACCCAGGCGAGATGGCCGCGAGGGTCGCTGTGACGTTGTCAGCCGGGTTTGGATCGGCCTGGAGCGAAACAGTCTCCCTCCAGCCGCCGTCATCCCCTGCAGGAATTGGAATGCTGGAGATAGCCGCGGAGCGCACGGACGGCAGGCTCGCAACGGCTTCGGCAAGCTGTCTGCGATAGCTGCCCATCTCGACGCCCGCGAAACCCTGCGGGAACGGTGTGAGATGGACCTCGGTCACCCCAACCTTCTCGAATCCAGGATCGAAGGACTTGAGGCTCTGCAGCGTTCGCAAAAAGAGTCCTGCGGTCTGCAGCAGGATCAAAGAAATAGCGATCTGGGAGATGATGAGCGCTCTGCCGAGAATTCCTGTGCCGCGGCCGAAAGTGCGTTCGCCCTGCCGCAGTGTCGACGCCGGATGTTGGCGCGCGAGCTGCCACGCAGGGATCAGACCGATGAAGAGTCCCGTGAGCATAGCCGTGGCTGCGGCAAAGCAAAAGACGCGCCAGTCAGGCCTGATGTCGAGCAGGACCGGAACCGTTTGATTATGCGTCATCAACGCAATCAGAAGTTGGCTGCCCCAATGAGAGAGAGGCAGCGCAAGCAGGGCGCCTGTGCCGGCGAGAAAGAGCGTTTCAATGACAAACAGGCGAACAGCCTGCCATGGACTGGCTCCAAGCGCGATCCGTGTACTGATCTCCTGACGACGATAGCTGGCTCTGGCGAGGGTAAGGCTGGTCAGATTAACGCAGACCACCAGCAGGATGAGCGCGACGATGCCCAGCAGCAGGTAAAGCGGCCTCTGAATCTTGGAGCGGAGTTCACCATTGAACCCTCCGTTGGCTCCTGTGGCGGCTGAATCGAGCGCAAGTCCCATGGCAAGGAACGATTGCCGTCGCTGCCCGGTGCTCTCTGTCGGCAACGTAGCTTCAAGCAGGTGCGGCCAGAAGGATTGCAGTTGCGCCTGGGCGTGCTCGATGGTGTTGCCGCTGGTGAGTCGTCCAGTGACGGTCAGCCATAGTTGCGAGCGACTCTGCATGTCGTATAACTGTGCCGCACCAGCCGGAATCGTGATCTCCGGCGGCGATCCGATAGTCATGCCGGTAAACCACCTCTGCGTCACTCCGATAATCGTGAAGAGCTTGCCTTCAATGCGCATCGTCTTGCCCACGATGGCAGGATCAGCAGCGAAGCGATGGTTCCATACCTCATAGCTGATGACCGCGACCTGAGCTACCTGACTCCCCTGCACGTCACTCGGATTGATAAGCCGCCCCAGGAGCGGATGCACATCAAGGACGGAGTAATAGCCTCCGGTGACGGAGCGTACATCGGAAAGAGTCATCTTTCCGTTTGTCTCGACGTTGAAGTCGGCGGCAGCGGTCCAGCCGCAGATGCCGGAAAAGGCACGCTGTTCCCGTTCCAGTTCGGTGAACATCGGATAGGAGATCGGGATTCCGGAGTGGTTGCGATAGATCGCGGTGACCTGTACAAGCTGCTCAGGATGAGGAAGCGGCAGTGGACGAAGCACTAGGGCATTCAGCAGCGTGAACACCGAGGTACCTGCACCTATGCCAACAGCGATGGAGATGACAAAGATCGCGGCAAAGGCTGGGCTACGTGAGAGCGACCTCAGACCGCTAACAAAGTCTTGCCGGCGTAACCTCATGAAGAAACCTCGATTCCCAAAGATTCATGACAGGTTAGACGGACGAACAGATATTTCTGTCTACGGTGACTTGGCTGCCATCTGCTTCCACCCCTGACCTTCGTCGGTTTCTCCTATTAAGATCTTGCGACTTTCCTTGGTGCAGATCTACACGAATCATTTCCTGGATTGTGCCCTAGTCACAGGCCGATGCACTTATGGAACTGGCCTGCAGGCAGGTTCGCAGTTCCGGGTGGATCGTCGGCCACTCGGACATTACCCCTTGGTGGGTAATGTCCGATAGCCCGTTACTCGCCCGGAACCCGGAAGATTGGAGGTTCGCCATGCACGGGACAACCGGACGGAGATAAAATGCCGCATTGGAGGACCGGAACATGACCAGCTTACCCAGTCGGGCAGCCTCAGGCGGCGGCACAGCGATGCGAGACTTGAAATGGTCGCCGGCGGAGAAGGCCGTCGCCCGGAAGCTCGGGCGCTTGAGCGGGAGCTGGAGGCGGTCATCCTAGAAGCCAAAAGCAAGGCCGCGAAGATTCAAGAGTTGTCCGGCCTTCTCCGTTCCAGCATCCAGCGCGGAGGCCGACATCGTTGCATTTATTGAGCAGCAGATGGGCGCGAACTATCATCCGACCTGCACTTGCGGGATCGGCCGCGTGGTCGACTCTGATCTTCGCGTTTTTGGCACCGAAGGGCTACGTGCAGTCGATGCGTCCGTGATGCCCTCCATCGTCCGCGGTAATACCAACGCGTCTGTCATCGCAATCGCAGAAAGGCGACGGACATGCTGCTTGGGAATGGATTCGCCGATGCGCCCGGTCAAAATCCGGGCTCGTGCCCGGTAAGCGGCTGCCTATCCCGAAGAGGTTGTGCTCGGAGCCTATTTTCGTATTTTCCGTCACTGCCGACATCTCCAAAGTTGCATTGATTTGTCAGTGTTTACTGGCGCAGGTACCGCGCGCGATAACCGCTCTAGGTCGGCAGGCGCATTTTCTTAAGAAGCTCGGTGTATCTCGGGTCATTGCGCAGATTTTTGAATAGCGGATTGCTTTTGATCTCAGGCAGTCCGGGGTCTCGCTCTTGGTAGGCAAGGTCCAGCCATTCAAACGATTTGTCGGACTCGCCGCGATACGCATACACCTGCGCGATCTGATACGGTGCAAGAGTGTGATATTTCGCGATAAGGGCAGCTAGAGGAGCATTCGAATCCTGTTCACGTCCGAGTGCGTGATATGCCAGCGCCTGACCCGTGAATTTCCCCCATTCGATTGGTTCCTTTTCAATTTCCACGAGTGCCTGCTGTGGCTTCCCTTCCGCGATGAGAATTTTGTCCAAGGTGAGATGGACGTAGGTAGCCTGCGGGTTCAGGTCCAGGGCTTTTTGCAGCGCGGCCTGGGCTTGCTCGTATCGCCCCGCCGCGTACAGCAGATACCCCAGGCCCGAATAAGAATTGATACGCAGGGGGTCGAGTGCGACGGCCTGTTCATAAAGCTGGATGGCTTGATCAAGATTGCCCAATATCCTGGATAGATAGGATCGCATACGGAGTACTTCGACGCTACCCGGTGCTAAGCCTATTGCTTTGGTAATGGAAGTGTTGGCAGCGTCCCAATCCCAGTCACAGCTGATTTGCGTCGCCGCTAGCGCCAGATAGGCTGACGCCAAGGTAGGATCGAGCGCAATTGCCCGCTCCGCATCGTCGCGGGCATTTCGAAAGCCTTCTGAAGGATCGATCAAGCCACTCTCCGCCATCATGTTCTGCACCGATGCTCGCAGGGCCCAAGCTGGTGCATAATCCGTATCCAGCTTGATCGCTGTATCGGCATAGGTGAGTGCCTTGCTGAAGCCTTCCTTGCTTGGCCCTCGTTCACTGAAGAATTCCGCCTGCAGGTAAGCCTGATATGCCTCAGGATTTCCGCTGCGTGCGCTCGAAGCAACCGGCTGGCCGTTGGCTCCCAGCAGCTTCAGTTGGAGCGCTTGGGTCGCGGCCATGGCGATCTCGTCCTGTACGGCGAAGATGTCCTTGATCTCCCGGTCGTATGTCTGCGACCAAAGCTGAAAGCCATCATCTGCCTTGATCAGTTCCGCGGTGATGCGAACATGGTTGCCGTCGCGTCGTACACTTCCTTCAAGAACATTCGCCACGCCGAGCTTCCGCCCCACCTCGCGAACGTCGTCGTTCTGGCCCTTGAACTGAAACGCCGAGGACCGTCCAACCACTTTCAAACCAGATATTTTGGCAAGGTCGTTAATCAGTTGTTCTGCGAGTCCATCGGAAAAATACTCCTGGTCTTTGGCCGCGCTCATATCCTCGAAGGGCAGCACAGCGATCGAAGTATTCTTCAACGAAGCAACATCCACCCGATTTCGTGCGACCCGGAAGTGCTGCCCGACTATAGCAGCCGCCGTCGCAAGCACCGCCAGAATTGGTAGGACCGCAAACATCCACAGCCTGTATCTACCCGAAGAACTTTCCTCTTCTGAAGGGGCGGCTGCCGGTCCAGCGTTCTCTTCTGTTGCAAGCTGCTCTATCGCCGATGACGTCGCCGCAACTGGCGGCTCGACCGTACTCTCCTCCAGAACGGGAGCAACAAATCGGTACCCCCGCTTGGGCACTGTTTCAATGAACTCCGGGCTGTCGGGCCGGTCACCCAAAGTCCTCCGGATTTCAAGAATGTATTTTCTAAGGACCTCCGGATTGACATAAGTCTCTGACCACAAGGCCTCCAGAATTTCGTCCTGCGTTACCAGCCGTCCACCGTGCTCGACCAGGTAAGCCAGTACATCAAAAGCCTTTGGAGCAAGGGGGACACGATCCCCATTGCGCCACAACAGGTGGTTCGCCGCATCCAGACGGAACGTCTTAAATAACTTCATGGACCCGCTCTAGCCCCTACGCCCGGGAACCCCAAACCCGTAACCCCTCTGTTATCTGTTGACAGGCATTGTCGCCACGCTTGTGACCGCGCTCGTCACAAAAATTCAACAGGAAGCCCACTGAGACTTCACACGGGAAATCGCTCCCTTTACATACTCTGGGCACACTATGCGCAAAAACGAATCGGTAGCGATGTTGAATAGCCGTGGCCTTTGCCGCGGCGCCTTCCGCAAATGATTCTACCAAAGCCAAAGTGCTCGACTGCTCGACTGAGGGGGAGAACTATGTCTTGGAACCACGACGGAACGGGCCAGCCTCAAATGATGGGTATCGAATATCTCGACGGACTGTACAGCTACGCCATGGTCCTGACCCGCAACCACGCCGAAGCGGAAGATCTGGTACAGGAAACCTACACTCGCGCCATGCAGGCCATCCAGAAGCTGCGCGCCGACAGCAACATCAAAGGGTGGCTCTTTACCATACTGAAAAACATTTGGTTCAACCAATTGAGAAAACGACGCAATGGTCCTCAAATGGTTGAGTTCGAAGCCGGGAATGAACTCGCCAACAATATCGTGGAGCCTTCCAAAAATTCTCACGATCTTTACGTAAGCAAATTGGAGGCCGAGCAAGTCCGCGCCGCCATTCAGGAGTTGCCCGCCGAATTTCGCGAAGTCATCTTGCTCCGGGAATATGAAGACTTCTCGTATAGGGAGATCGCGACCATCTTGCACTGTCCCCTCGGAACCGTAATGTCGCGGTTGGGGAGAGCACGTGCAAAGCTTGCACACTCCTTAAAGCCGCAGCACGTTGAAGGCACCCGTTCGCGCTGATCCTAGACGGTGCCAATGGCCCCATTCAGTTTCCCTCGAGCACCGCCGCACGCAAGGCAGGATTGCGCGTAGAGGATGTTATGAATTTTGCATCCGGGAATAAATAAAGCCTCAGTGTGTTTAATCCAACAAACCCAACTGGAGTTATTCCTTGTCATCACCACTGCATCTCGCCCTTACCACCACTGTCTTAGCATTCATGTTTTCGGTAAATCCCGTTACTACGAGAGCCCAGCAGAAACCTGTCACTGCCGACCAGACCAAGATCATTGCTACAGTGAGCACGATATTTACTGCAGCCCGAGTAGACGATGTTGCGAAGTTCGACTCCGTCATTGCGTCAGACTTTTACATCTATGATGGAGGCGCCCGATTCAACGGAGACTCCGTCATGGCTGGCATCAAGGCGCAGCATGCCGCGGGTATGCGCTACGAATGGAATGTGACCGAGCCTGACGTCCACATTAGCGGCAAGACGGCATGGATCGCTTACGTCAATAAGGGCAGCATCACTGACGCTTCCGGCACCACCGTGAACCAGAATTGGCTGGAATCGGCTGTCCTCCAGAGACAGGCAGGCGTCTGGAAGATCGTCTTCATGCACAGCACCCATGTCCCGATGACGACTCAAGAGAATCATGGCAAATGAGATCAAAGCGCCGAGCGATTATCTGCCGCCCTCCCCACCTTATTCGTGCACCGCGATTTTACGTCAACTGACTGAAGAAGTAACACGCAAGGCTGACCCGCTGAAGGCGTCCTGGTTTGACAACTCGAAGAAGGCGGGCATAAGGTTGCTCGCGCACTTCATCCTCCCTGATTTACGGAGTTGTCATCGTGATGCAAAAACCAAATACATCCTTGTGCAGTGGTCTTGCGTTCGGGCGGCTTATCGCTACCATCGTCGTCGGAGCAGGGGCGCTCTGCGCTTCGTCGTTAGCCCAAGGACCGAACGCTGTATCGTTCGGCCCCAATGTCATCATCTTCAATCCCAGCATGCCGACGAGTCAGATCCAGGCGACCGTCGACGCCATCTCCACCCAGCAGGTAAGCAACCAGTTCGGCACGCAACGCTACGCACTCCTGTTCGAGCCTGGTGTGTACGGCAGCGCGGCGACCCCCCTCACCTTCCAGGTAGGCTTCTACACCGAAGTGGCCGGCTTGGGTGCATCGCCGAACGACGTCACAATCAACGGTCATGTCGATGTGTACAATCAGTGCTTTCCGGTAGCTTCCGGAGCGCCCTCCAACTGCACCGCACTCGAAAACTTCTGGCGGTCGCTTTCGAATCTGACGATCAACGTCCAAGGGCTGAGCGGCTGCCAGAGCTCCGCTGAGTTCTGGGCGGTCTCACAGGCGGCTCCGTTACGGCGGGTCAACATCACTGGCGCTAACGTCTCACTCTTCGACTACTGCAGCGCGGGTCCCCAGTTCGCGAGTGGAGGCTTCATTGCTGACTCAGAGACTGGCTTCGTCATCAACGGGTCGCAGCAGCAGTTCTACGTCCGGAACACCAGCCTCGGTGGATGGTCTAACGGCGTCTGGAACCAGGTTTTCTCCGGCGATCTTGGAGCGCCCGCGCAGAGCTATCCAAACCCAACCTACACAACCCTCACGAGCACCCCGATCAGCCGCGAGAAGCCCTTCCTTTACCAGGACGCAAAAGGCAACTACGGTGTCTTCGTCCCGGCGGTACAGCGGAACTCGACGGGAACGTCGTGGTCCACCGGAACCACTGCCGCGAAGGGCCTGCCACTTAGCCAGTTCTTTATCGCGACGCCGGCAACATCGATCGAAGCGATCAACCTGGCGTTGCTCTTTGGGAAGAACCTGATCCTGACCCCAGGCGTCTACCAGTTGAAAGAGCCGATCCTGGTGTTGCGCCCCGATACCATCGTTCTTGGTCTTGGGTTCGCAACCCTCGTCCCACAGACCGGGAAAGAGGCGATCGCAGTTGCGGATGTGGATGGGGTCGAGATCGCGGGTTTGATTATGGACGCCGGCCCGGTGAACTCGCCAGTGCTGCTGAGAATGGGCTTTGGCCTGTTCGGTCTTCCGCTGCCGCGTGGAGGCTTCTTTTCGCACGTCAACGATCCGTCGCTGGTGAGCGATGTCTTCTTCCGCATTGGCGGAGCAACACTGGGCAAGACCACGACCAGTCTTGAGATCAACAGCAGCGATGTCCTTGTGGATGACCTGTGGGCGTGGCGCGCGGATCACGGAACCGGTGTCGGCTGGACGCTGAATACAGCCGACCACGGCGTCGTCGTGAACGGTGATCGCGTGACTGCGTTGGGCCTGTTCGTCGAGCACTACCAGAAGGAGCAGGTGCTGTGGAACGGAAATAGCGGCGAGACGATCTTCTACCAGAGCGAGCTGCCCTATGATCCGCCGAGTCAGAGCGCATGGATGGACGGGACGGCCAATGGCTATCCCTCCTATGTGGTGACGAACTTCGCCAACACGCACCAGGCGTATGGGTTCGGCATCTATTCCTTCTTCAACCAAGGGATCAACATCATCGACGACAACGCGATGACAGTTCCCAACGCATCTGGTGTCACCGTGAAGGATGTGGGCGACGTATTTCTGAACGGAAGCGGGCAGATCACGCACGTAATCAACGGGGTCGGTACAACGGCTAACTCCAGCAACGCTGGTGCGCTGAACCCGGTGGAGAGTTACCCGTAGCCAACGGAGGTGACACGCTGAAGTCGGCGATACAAATGGCGACAAAAGCTATGGCCTTTGTCGCCCTCCCTTTTTTCGCGCGGCCACAGCTGGGTTCGTCAGAGTAACGGAAGCAAGGGGCCCAGAACAGAGGAGCTTTCGGTAGCTGAAAGGGGTCCAGGTCGCCTGGAAGGACGGGTATCGGTGGCCGTGCCCATTATGCCGCTACTGGCGGCATTCCTGAAGAACCATTAATCCTGCCGCCCAGTGCAGTCCAATCTTGCCTCTTGAATGGAAGCGGGTCGACTGCCAAATCCAGCGGTCCGCGGGCGGCATGGCGACTCCGGTCGGAGCAACAGCCAGGTTCGCCCACAGTGTTCGCTGAGCGCGTTGGCGATTTATCACTCGCCGAGATTCCGACACACACTGATAACTTAGCCTTCCAACAAACCTGGCGAGCACTTCTACTCCCGTTGCACTCGGTGTTTCCCTTGGCCGCTACGCCCAGAGCGAGCGCAACGACCAAGGAATATGACTTCTATTGCCGCTCCTCTTGGCGGTCCGCCTCCTTGGCTACTCCGGAGACCGTTCCCGTAAACTCCCCCGTAGCGGCAAAGAAGACAGGGTTGTTAAGGGCGTCGGCCAACACCGGCACCACCGTCTCGGTCAACGTAAGGGTGCCGGACGCATCCTTGAAACGACCGGTTCCACCAGTGATTTGAAAGGTCAAAGTACAGTGTGCCTCTCCAGCCGCGAGATTGATGCAATCCTCTCCTTGCGTAAGATTGACCTTCAACAGACTCCCATCCTGGAAGCGAAATACGCCCGCGCCGGCCTTACTTGAAAGAGCAATCTTATTTGGGCCCGAGCAGGTGCTGGACGATTGCGGAAGAGCTGTGATGGCCCTGACATTGCGAAAGGTGAATGAGCCTAGCGAACCGTTCCCGGCGTAGTTCTCTTCGTCGTTCGTTGTGCTAGGCTGCTGTAGATTGACCGCGCTAGCCGCGGCAGTTCCCGAAAACCCCATCTTTACGGGATAACGTTGTGCGTAAACGCTTGCGACACCGAGATGGAGCATCAGCGCCAAAGCTGCTATGTATTTCATTTAGTGCCTCCTGCTTTCGCATTTTTGTAAATGAGATAACCGGTGAGAACCAAAGGCCGATCAACCGGGTTCAGCAGCGCCATCAAAACCCACGCGGACCTCAAGGTCAAAGGAACTCGTCGTGAAGGTTTTGTTAACTGCTAAGCTCATGCGTTTCATGCGAATAGGAAAGGCCCGTTAACTGGCGTATCGCGGTGGTAGACTCAACACCTCGTCAGTCCGCTATGACTTTGGGGGCCAAGTGTGCAGACACACCCCGGAATTGTCTATCAATTCGGTCCATTTGAGGTAAACGTCGCCTCGGGGGAACTCCTGAAGAATGGGAGACGCATCAAGCTGCAGGAGCAACCCTGCCGGCTGCTCGTCGCGCTTCTGGAAAACCCCGGAGAGGTGATCACTCGAGAGGAACTTCGAAGCCGTCTCTGGCCTGGAGATACGTTTGTAGATTTTGACGGTAGTCTCCGCGTGGCGATTCGCAAGCTTAGGGAGGCGTTGGACGATAACGCTGACCATCCCCGATACATTGAGACAGTTCCAAAGCGAGGATATCGGTTCCTCGTTCCTGAAGTACGCCGGGTAGATGCCGCTCAGGAAGCCGCGGCCCTGGAAGGCGCGGAACCGCGCGACGGTGCACTGCGCGACGATCTGGAGACTTTGAAAACGGGCGCGAAAGCCACTCGATGGTGGACGGTCTCTGGTGCCGCGATACTGATCATCGGAATCGGACTAGCCGCCGGCGGCCGGATGGTTTTCTCACGCAAGGTCCATGCGTTGACGGACAAAGACACCATCGTCCTTGCGGACTTCGCCAACGCCACCGGCGACCCGGTCTTTGACGGCACGCTGCGGCAGGGGCTCTCCGTGCAATTGGAACAGTCACCCTTCCTCAGCATTGTCCCTGACGATAAGATCCAGCAGACGCTCGGTCTGATGGGCCAGCCCGTCGATGCAAAGCTGATACCGGCAATTGCGCGAGAGGTCTGCCAACGGACCGCGAGCGCCGCGGTGCTCGATGGTTCGATTGGCAAGATTGGCACGCAGTACCTTCTGACGCTCAAGGCGGTCAACTGCGAAAGCGGAAAAACGCTGGCGAGCACGGAGGCACAGGCGAGTGATGAGAACCATGTGCTTAATGCACTTGGAAAGATGTCCGTCGAGATACGGAATAAGCTGGGCGAGTCTCTCAGCACGATCCAGAAGTTTGATACCCCTTTGGAGGAGGCGACGACACCCTCGCTTGAGGCTCTGAAAGCTTACAGCTCCGCCATGCAAACTGTCAGGACAAAAGGGCCGGAAGCGGCGACGCCGTTCTTCAAACATGCTGTCGAACTCGACCCGAATTTTGCGGTGGTGTACGCCTACCTGGGCGTCATGGCAAGCACTACTCTCGAACCCAGCCTCTCTGTGGAGTACCGCACAAAGGCCTATGAACTGCGCGATCGGGCCAGTGAGGCGGAGAAGTATTGGATTACCGCCACCTACCACAAAGGAGTCACCGGCAACATCCCAAAGGCCATAGAAGCCTGCGATCTCTGGATCCAGGCTTATCCGCGCTCCGAGATGCCGCACCTCTACGTGGGGGCAGCAGTTTTGCCAGTCGTTGGACAATACGAGAGAGCCGCCGACGAAATCACCGAGGGAGTTCGTCTGCGTCCTGACTTTGCTCTCGCCTACGCTTTCCGCATTCGTGCGTACATCGCTCTTAATCGCTTCGATGAGGCGAACGCCACCTACGCGGAGGCTGTTGAACGCAAATTACATACCCCCTTCATCGATCTCATCATGTATGACCTTGCATTCGCGCAGAGCGATACGGCGGGGATGGCCCAACACGCTGCAAAGCTTGCGGCCCTGCCGAGATTGGGGCATCAAATATTAAGTATGGAAGGCGATACTGCCGCCTACTCCGGGCACCTTAGAGACGCCCGCGAGTTCAGCCGCCGCGCGATGGATAGCGCCAAACGCGGCGGAGAGAAGGACGCGCCCGCCCTCTACTCTGGCACCTCCGCACTCAGAGAAACCTGGTTCGGTAACACCGGCGAAGCACAGCGACGCGCCACTTTGGCATTGAAGCTCTCGACCGGCCGCGATCTGCAATATTTTGCTGCGCTCGCGTTTGCGTACACCAGAGATGATGCGCGAGCGAAAGCGCTGGCCGACGATCTGGACAAGAGGTTTCCGGAAGACACAATTGTGCAGTTCAACTATCTGCCCAGCGTCCGTGGAAGGCTTGCGCTCAACAAAGGAGATGCTTCTGGCGCCATTCAGAGTCTTGGTGCCTCCTCACCTTATGAGCTTGGAGCGACGAGAGCCCTCGATCTGGATTGGAGCGCGATGTTTCCAGTCTTTGTGCGTGGCGAAGCCTATCTGGCGGCGCGTCGGGGTAGTGAGGCCGCCGCCGAGTTCCAGAAGATCCTCGACCATCGCGGCCTCGTCCTGAACCAACCCATCGGTGCGCTTGCCCATCTCGGCCTCGGTCGCGCTTATGTGTTGCAGGGCGACACCGTCAGGGCTAAGGCGGCCTATCAGGATTTCCTTTCGCTATGGAAGGACGCGGACCCGGATATTCCTGTCCTGCAAAAGGCGAAAGCGGAGTACGCGAAATTGCAGTAGCGAAGAGGATTTCGCATCAAACGTTGAACTTTATCGCTTAGAGTTCCTCACAAGTCACATTATCGATAACTCTAACTTCGATTCCCACTGGGCGATATCAGGGACGAGTCACTCACCGAACACGGGACAGGGAGTCTTCTGGCATTCCTGATGGATGGTCGGCCACTCGGACATTACCAGTTTCCAAGGCGAACACCCAGTTTCTTTACACCTTTGACGCGGCGAATGCCAGCCGCGAGATCCGAACTGAGCAGGCCGCAATCGGCAGCTTCGTACGCGAGTCGCCGCACAGCGCCCAGGCGGAGATTGACGGTTCCTGGAGCCAGTTGCCTGGATTCCAGATAACTCCTGTACCGTAAGACCACGTCGCCAGCTCAAATAGTCGGCGCATCAGCGACCGAACGTGCCCTTTCGAAACTGGGGAAGATTGAGCGCTTGGAACCACAAATGGATAAGCGCTGGCCTAATGTCCGAGAGGACCATGTTTTCCCAGCGAGGCCGAAGATGATTCTTGATGATGGACGTATAGGAATCGCGGGTAAATTTGTTGGAGCACCGGATGGGATTTGAACCCATGAATACTGGTTTTGCAGACCAGCGCGTTAGCCACTTCGCCACCGGTGC
>Ga0209624_10001239_pt1 | contig 20537 bp, 11 predicted proteins | sample JacPinW_OM2H0_O1_FD_188565 | JGI IMG/M metagenome (GOLD analysis project Ga0209624, IMG submission 188565) | Forest soil microbial communities from Algoma, Ontario, Canada - Jack Pine, Ontario site 1_JW_OM2H0_O1 (SPAdes) (version 2) | ecosystem: Environmental > Terrestrial > Soil > Boreal...
GAAGGAACGCCCGCGTACCTGGATGACATCACCAAGCCCCTGGTGCCGCCAGCACAACCCAAACCCACCGCCGACAATCACTAAACGAAAACGTGAGTGCGAATCGAATTTAAATACGATGTTCCGCTTGAGCAGACCATGGGTTTCGAGCCCGTGTACCACGAAGCCATGCAGCTGGATATTTGGGAAAAGACGGAAATTCGGAATGCGTTCGGATCAATTTTCGTATGGATGTATGTGGACGGAGTGCTGGCGGGTGAGACCTACGGCGTCCCGCTGACCAGCCATTGCGAGCTGATCGAAGAATTAGGAGCTTTATCTGAGACTGAAAAGAAGCGCGGAATTTATTGCTACTCAAACACGATACTTCCCGCGTTTCAAAATCGTGGGTTGGGATCGATCCTAAAGGCTCACTGGTTGGGTCTGGCGGTTGGTAATGGATTTGAAGTGGTATACGGTCACGCTCGGCCGGGCGGAAGCCAGGCGCTGAATGCGAAATTTGGCGCGGTGTTTACAGGTAATTTTCCGGACTGGGGCGGCTCGGGAGAGGAATACAAAATGTACAGGCTCGTGCTTAAGTGAAAGGCTGCAAGAATCGCGCAGAGTGGGCGACGAGAAATTGGCTGTCGGCATCGAGAAATTGGGGGCGGGTATAGTGCAATGGGTTTCGGCTTCGCTTATAGTTAAGGCTCGGGCCCGTAGCTCAATGGTTAGAGCGTCCGGCTCATAATCGGTAGGTTCCTGGTTCGAGTCCAGGCGGGCCCACCACCAGAGCCGCAAATAGAAGAGCCGCTAAAAGAAAGTGGTTTTGAAAGTCTCGTGGCGTTGCTGCGCCGTTTTCAGAAGCGGAGCGAACGCGCCTTCAGTGATGGCAACCGGCACAGCCCTGGCGCTGTGCCGGTTGGAAATAATAGTCTATTGTTTCGGTGGCGTGCTCTTGGACGCCGGCGGTTTGCCGTGAACGCTCGGGCTGATGAGCGCCATGGCATCTTTGGCGTTAAACGGGTAACGGCGAACGGACTGTTGACCCGTGGTGCTGAGTGAGATGTCCACACGGCGATTATTGGCCAGCACAATAATTTGCAAATTGGCCAACGCTCTTTGGTGCTCTTCCGGAGTGAGGTCGGGATTGTCCTGCATCTGCTCTTTCACCTGCTCGGCAGTTAGATTGTCATCTTTTCCAAACGATTGAACGTCTATGCTGCCGGCCGGGACTCCGTGTTCGACCAAGAAGCTCTTGGAGCGTTCCACACGCCGTTCGGTAAGACGCTTGTTGTACTCCTCGGATCCGCGAACGTCCGCGTGGCCGCCCAGAGTCAAGCGCGCCTCGGGCTTGAAGGTTAGATAGCGGTTGAAGTCCGTAGCGAGTGCAGCGAGGACGTCCTGCTGGCTCTCCACCAAGCCGCCGCCGGGATTTTTTTCCGTTGGCCGGGCGGTTTGGAAGTAAATGCTGTGAAGCGAAAGCCGCGCTTCCAATTCAGCAACTTCCGGAGGCGGTGCAGGCGCCTGCACTTCCACGTTTGTGGAAGCGTCTGCCGTTCCGCCGCGATCATTCGCGACGCTGCATTTCACGGTGTAGTTACCGGGTGCCGAGCCGGTGGAATCGAAGCGAACTTTTGGCCCGTTTCCAACGATCCTGCCACCCGAGGTGCTGTAGCTGTAAGTTAATTGGCGGTTCTCAGGATCGCTCGCATCGGCTGTGATGCCGGTGCTTTCTCCCTGAACGATAGGACTGCGGTCCGCCGAGCAACTCAGGCTTGGTGGCCGAATCGGCCTGGCGTCCACACGAATATCCACTGAACATGCCGCGGTGCCACCGCGCCCGTTATCTGCGCGAACTTTGACTGTATAAACTCCTGGAGTAGCGTGTCCAGAATTCCATCGCACTATTGATCCAGTGCCGTCCACGGCGCCATCACTCGCGACCCACGAATAGGTGAGAGAACTGTTGCCGGCATTGCTCACGTCCGCGCGAACCGTGACAATCTCTCGCGAGTCAGCAAAGACCGTACTCTTATCTGCTGAACAAGACGCCATGAGTGCTGCCGGCGGAGGCGCCGGTGGGCTGCCGCCGAAGCGGAAGACAATTCCAGTGGAAAGTCGAACGTTGTCCTGCCAACCGCGGCCTTGCCCGTTGCTTGAAAAAGGATCTTTGAAATGAGTCAGCAGGAAGTCGGCATCTATCAAGCGCAGGGCGATGTGGCGGCTGATTTTGATGTCGAAACCGGCGCCCAAGAAAGTGGCGAAAGCGGTGTCGGAGCCAAGAAAGGTGCAATTCGGTGTTCCGGTGCATCCGGAAATTTTCACAGAACTTGCGTGCGCGCCTCCGAATAATGCCTCGATGAATGGAGTGAATCTTTCATATCTGCGATAGGAAATCCGTGGACCGAAGGCGAAGGAGAACGCGCTGCCATCCGAGTTGAATGTTTGGCTTCCGGTTGGACCAATTAGAGTGAGCTTGTTGTTGTCGTAGCCGCCAAAATCCGCGACGAGTCCCAGGTAGCGGTTGAAGTTGTAGGCTACGGAAGTGCTTCCACCGTGCAGGTACCCGATACGATTGCTGGGTGATGTTGGCACGGCCCGCCAGAATGAGTAACCTAAGAACCATTCGACTCGGGGAGTGTAGTGTTCGCGTTCATCCCATGAGTGCATGGCGCCCGACGAATACGCATTGCCGGATGCCGACTGCGAACTTGATGAATATGGCGCGAAGGCGTCGGCAGAAGAGACTGGTTGCGATGCATCAGGCGCAGCCGCCGTATCGGAGGTAGCAGACGCAACTGTGTCCGCTTTTGGTTTCGCCTTTGTCGTGTCGTCCGCGCGTAGGCCAGGAATTATCGCGAATGCAATCGCCATCGTAGCAATACATCGAGCTGCTAATCTCATTGTTGCCCCCTAAATCTTGCTAACTGCTGCGACGCGAGGGCGAAAATCCTCGCGCCGCCCACGGACTGCCGGTCTGCGCTTCCTTCATCTGAACTAACTTTTATGGAGCGGGAACGTTGATCACGGTGTTAGTCATGGTCACCGACGCGTTGAGCGCCAACGCTCTTCCGTTGAGTGTCGTGATCGCCGCGTTCCCCGCGGTGGAGAACGAGACGCCGGTCGCGGCGATGATGGTCCCGACCATGGTGCCGCCTCCGGCCCCGTTAATCGTTGCCATGCTGCCTACCTGCCAAAACACGTTCTTAGCCTGCGCTCCGTTAGTTAGAAGGACGTTTCGCGGTGCTCCAGCTGCGCCCACCGTCAGTGTGCTGGCCATCTGGAAGACCCATATCGCGTTGGTATTTCCTTGCGCGTCCAAAGTCAGATCTGATCCGGTAATCAAGAACGAGCCGGCCGCGGCTTGGTATAGTCCGGGAGCAAGCGTCAGTCCGCCGAGTTGACCTGCGCCTGGATCCGTGCCTCCGGGCCGCGAAGCGGGCGAAAGATTGATGAACGCGGTGTTGGCGTCGGCTAAGGCTTGCGTGGCAATTAAAGCTGTAGCCGCAGTGCCTTCATTTGGACAGCCGACCGTTGGCGGCGGCGGAGCGGTATCGATGTTTCCGTTCACGAATCCGATGTTGCTTCCCGTTTCTGTGTAGGTACATCCGACACCCGCATCGTGGAAGCCGGTTACCAGAGTTGAAGCTCCGGTAGTGCCGATGTCTCCGTTAATCACCGTGTTGATACCTTGGTTAGTTATGCCCGCAGCGCCTCCAATGGATCCAAAGGTGGAGGCCGTGCCAAGATTCGGGCCCACTGGGCCAACTGCGAGACCGGTGGTAAAGCTCCAAGGATTAGGTACTACCCCTGCCGCGAGCGGATTGCCGGCCAGGTCTGTCGCGGCATTGGTAATCGTCGCCGTATATTGCGTGCTGGGCGTGAGGTTGGCGGCAGGCGTGAACGTCGCAATGTCGTTCACGGCGTCGTAGGTAACTGTTCCAGTAACCGCTGCGCCTCCGGCTCCAGCGACGGCCAAAGTAAATGTGCCGGGAGCGGTGATGGTTAACGGGTCCATATCTTTGCTGAAAGTGGCGCTAACAACGGTGTTAAGAGAAACGCTCATAGCCCCACTTGCTGGATTGGTGAGAGTGATCGTCGGTGCTGTCGTATCCGTACCGGCACCGGTGGTAAAGCTCCACGGATTCGGCACGGCACCAGCCGCCAATGCATTTCCGCTCAGGTCTAATGCGGCATTTGTTATGGTGGCGGTGTAATCCGTATCGGCCGTCAGGGGTGCGCTGGGAGTAAACGTCGCGGAGTTACCCGCGTAACTAACAGTTCCAGGAACGTTGGCGCCGCCTGCTCCTGCAACAGCTACCGTAAATGTTCCGGCTGCAGTGACTGTTGACGAATCCATGGCCTTGCTAAACGTCGCAATTATTTTCTGATTCGTAGGAACGGCGCCGTCGCCCGAAGCAGGATTGGTGAAAATGATGGTAGGCGCGGTCAAGTCTGCCGTCAGGCCGGTGGTAAAACTCCACATGAAGGTGTTCGCGAGTCCATTGCCCGCTGCTGCGCTTTGCGCTGCCGTGGTAATAGTGGCCGTGTACTGTGTGCTAGGGAGCAAATTTCCGGTGGGCGCAAACATGGCCGTATTGGTGGCCGCGACATAGGTCACTGTTCCGGTCACGGCTGCTCCGCCTGCCGTCACAGCTAACGTGAATGTTCCCGCCGCGGTGATGGTTGCCGGATTCATGGCCTCGCTAAAGGTTGCAGTGATTTTCTGGTTTATAGGTACGTTCATGGCGCCGTTCGCCGGATTCGTGGCGGTGACGGTAGGAATCGTTCCGGTAGTGAACATCCACACAACATTTGCCGCCAAAGGATTTCCGGCTGGATTTGCAGCTCCGGTCGTGATCGTTGCGGTGTACGGGGTGTTCGGGGCTAGCAATGCGTTGGGCGTGAAGCTTGCCGTCGTTCCCGAGAAAGTGACTACGCCATTCACCATCACCGCGCCGGGGCCCGTCACGAGAAAAGTGGCGGCGTTTATCGTGGTGGGATCCATGGCCTGATTGAAAGTTGCGCTAATTACCTGCGCGACCGGAACAGCCGTGGCGCCATTAGCGGGGGCGGTGGAAACTACTACCGGGACGGGGCTGACGGTTTGTTCCCGTCCGCAGCCACACAGAAAAATTCCCAGGAAAAGAATCGTCGTGAAGCTTCGAACCCACGTTTTGCTAGTTTCGTATTCCTTCATTTGCGCCCCTTTTCCTCACTTCTCTTTTACGTTTGCTTCGCCGGTGAGCGTGTCGCGCTGCGGAAGAGTGCCCAGTCGCATGGGACTCGAGTTTCAGACAATGCAAGCTTTCGTTCGCCCAAGTCTGCAACGCCGTCGCGGATAACCAGAATGGACACGGCGGCCGTTCGCCACTGTGCAAAACAGCACAGTCGAAGACATTTTCATTAACTGTTAGCGCACAAAACGCTCAGCGGTGCTTCATTACCCTCGGCGTTCGCGTGCTCCGCGCGAGGTTCGCTAGTGCATAATGGTTACCAAAAGGTAAGATTTGCGATGTATCGAAGAATGTGAGATTTAAGGAAAGAAAACGTGATAGAAGGAGGCATTGCATTCCCACTTCGGTCTGGGACTGTCCCGGTCTGGGAATTGATAGTGTGCCCCGCCAATTTGTAAGACCTCTCTTCGTTGACTTGCCTTCCCGCGCGACCTAATATGTGCGACACATGCTGCCCACCGATTCGCTGATTGGCGAAACCTTCTCGCATTACAAAGTCGTCGAACGCCTTGGCGGCGGGGGAATGGGTGTCGTTTACAAAGCGGAAGACACAAATCTCGGGCGTTACGTTGCGCTGAAATTTCTTCCCGATGAATTGGCTGAAGACGCACAGGCGCTGGAGCGATTTCGGCGAGAAGCGCGAGCGGCCTCGGCGCTGAACCATCCGAATATCTGCACCATTCACGAAATTGGCGAAGAGAACGGGCAAACCTATATCGCCATGGAATGCCTGGATGGGAAGACCCTGAAACATTCCATCGCGGGGCGGCCCTTGGATTTGGAACTACTTCTGGATCTCAGCATCGACATCGCCGACGCGCTCGACGCGGCCCACAGCAAAGGAATCGTTCACCGCGACATTAAGCCGGCCAACATTTTTGTCACCGAGCGGGGCCACGCCAAAATTCTCGACTTCGGGCTTGCCAAACAGACTCGCCTCGCCACGGTTCATACGGTGACGCGGGACGCAACTCTCTCAGCGACGATGACTGCGGGAGTACGCCCGGAAGATCTGACGAGTCCCGGCGTTGCAGTCGGCACCGTCGCCTATATGTCGCCCGAGCAGGTTCGCGGCAAGGAACTCGACGCGCGCACCGATCTGTTTTCGTTTGGCGTGGTGCTCTACGAAATGTCCACGGGCGCGGTACCGTTTCGCGGTGAGACTTCCGGCGTGATTACCGACATGATTTTGAATCGCGCGCCGGTGGCCCCTGTGCGTTTGAATCCGGATCTTCCAGCGAAACTCGAAGACATTATTAACAAGGCGCTGGAAAAAGATCGCGACCTCCGTTATCAGTCCGCGGCGGATATTCGCACCGACTTGAAACGCCTGCGCCGCGACACCGGGTCCGGCCGAATTTCCTCCACCGAAAGCAGAGCTGTTCAGGAACTTTCTCTGGAGCCGGGAAGCGGGAGCAATCGGATCGCGACAACCGCTGCTCTGCCTTCAGCCGCTGCTGCAGGAAGGAAGTCCGCGATCGTCGTCGCGTGCGCTGTTCTTGTGCTCGTCGTAGCAGCGTTTGCGGCGTATCACTTCTTGCGCGGCTCCAACGCTCCCAGCGGTCCCGCGAAAATTACACAAATCAGCCGTTGGGACAAGCCCATGCTCGACGCCCGGATTTCTCCCGACGGCCACACCGTCGCATTCACCTCGCAAGTGGCCGGCATATCGCAGGTCTTCGTCATACTCACCTCCGGTGGCGAGCCTCTTCAGCTCACAAACGACGGAGGCGACAAGATTGTGGATAGCTTCTCCACCGATGGAACTGAGATCTATTACGGGAGATTCCAGGGTAACGACGAAGGTTGGGCCGTCCCCACACTCGGCGGAAAACCCAATCGCGTGGCTTCGGGTTTCGCGTTAGTTCCATCTTCCAACGGCAACTTCATCTATTACCTAAAAGCAGGCAGCCGCGGAATTTATCGCACGCAAAGATCCAGTCTTAGCGAGGAGCAGGTTTACGCTCTCGACGCTCCGCTGTTTCCGCCACGGCGAATTTTGCCCTTTCCTGACGGCAACCACTTGCTGGTATTCACGCACGACGCGATCTCTTTGCTCCCGCTGGCTCACATGTACGACCTGGATTTGTCCAATCACTCGATCATTGCCCTTGGTGACATACCTGCGGAGACCGTGGAACTCGCCTGGGGTGAGCCCGGCAAGACCGTGCTGTTCAGCCGTACCGTTAGCGGCCTGACTAACATCTGGAAATACACCCTGAGTGACAAATCGCTCGCGCAGGTCACCCAGGGAACTGGACCTGACTTTTCGCCCATGGTTGACCCGTCGGGAAAAGGAATTTATTTCGTGAACGGCAAAGCCACCGGCTTTTTGACCGCATACAATATCCACACGAAGCAGACCACCGACATCGCTTCGGAAAATGCGACGCAGCCCGCCATTTCCCCGGACGGAAAGCGCGTGATGTACGTCGCCCAGCCCGCCAGGGACCGCACCGAGGTTTGGACCGCGAACATTGACGGCAGCAACCCGGTGAAAATCGCCACCGGGGAATCCCTGGCAACGACAAACTGGGCGCCAGACAGTTTTCACCTGGCCTTTGTGGTATCGCAAAACGGCGCTATAGACAAACCGTACACCGTGGGAGCCGATGGCAGCGACCTTCACGAGATTCCCTGGGCCAGCGCGACCATCTTTAATGTGCTTTGGACTCGTGACCAGAAAACTCTCTACATCACCGCTTTCGAGAAGGGTTTTTCGGTGCCGTCCATTTGGAAAGCGAACCCGGACGGTTCCGGTCAGGAGAAAATCGGCGGCAATTGCGGCAATATTGCGGAAATCTCACCCAACGGACAATACCTGATCGGTGCAGTGTGGGCGGGAGAGAGAACAGGAATCTACGAGTTCTCCATTCCTGAAAAAAAGTGCCTTCTGCTATTGCCGGGTGTCGCAACCTTCCAGTCTGAATTTGCTCCGGATGGCAAGTCCCTGTTGTACGCCATCCCGTCGGAGCACGAAGTCACAATTTACCGCGTAGGCTGGCAAGACGGAAAGCTCATCGGTTCGCCGCAGGTAGCAGTGAAGCTTCCTTTCGCTGTTCCCTTTAGCTCCGGCGGGAACGGTTACGACTTCGCCCGTGATCTCTCGTCGGTGGTTTACGCGCGGCGCGCCGGACACGCCGACCTCTACCTCCTCAGCCAGAAATAATCCCGGCCTGCCGAGACCGCTCACTACCTTCACTTGGCAGGGGCTGGAACGAAATTTACCGGTTGCGTGACCATTACGGGGAAAAACGGCAACCAAATCTGCAGATTGGCGAGGCCGGGCGTGTCGGTCTGATACTCCACATCGTAAGTTTCACCCACGGTAATTCCCATGTCTGCGGAGGAAGATTTCAACTGCGCGGGCGGCAAATCCGCTCCATCTTTCGCGATTACTTTCCACTGTACCAGCGCGTCTTTGCTGGTAAGACGCACTCGCATGTCCGACCCGTTATCGCTGATGTTTATGAATCGCAACCGATAACGCGTTCCGGAATGTAGCGTGACGGGGTACGGTTCGGGATTGCCGTTTATCAGGAGCACATAACTGAACGGAGCATATTTGCCGATGCTGAACACAAAAGTCCGGTCATGCTCCGGATCGTATTTCTGCCCCGGCTCCAGAACGATCAGCGGCCCATACACGCCATTCAGTAGTTGTTTTTCGTCGTGCCAGTGCGTGTGATAAACGAACGTTCCTGCTCGTGGCGGAGTCATGCGCGCGACAAAAGAAGTTCCCGGAGCTATCGGCGGACTGGTCTGTTGCGCCGAGCCGGTCCATCCTGCAACCCCATCGTAATAACTTTCCAGCTCCATTCCATGCCAATGAATCGCGGTCGGATCAGCGGTCGTGTTCTTCACTTCGATTTCAGCCAACTCGCCGCGCGTAAGAATGATGGGTGGACCAAGCAAGCTGGTTTGCTTTTTCTTGTCCGGCGCAGCGGGCTGTCTTGGATCGTTAACTTCCAACTGGTATAGCGGAAGTTTTTCCGGATTGTCCGAGATCACCAGTTGCAATTGGTGCGCTGGACCGGTGGACGGAGCACTCGGAGCAGCGTTCGCGCTGGGAAGCACGGTGATGCCGATCACGAGTCCACCCATGCTCAAGTTGTGATCGTGTTCCGGCGAATACGCCGCGGGCTGGACTTCTTTCGGATGCAGAGACTCGGGCGGGGACATATGCGCGGTCATGTGGCAATGAAATAGCCAATTCCCCGCGCGGTCCGGCGTCCAGGTCATATCGAACGTATGCCCCACGTCGATATGCTCGGTAACCGCCAGGTAGCGCTGATCTGCCGCATATTTCTCGAAGCGCTCACCGTCACCCTCGCCATCCACGGTGAAGAAGAAACCGTGAAGGTGCATGCCGTGGTCCGATGACGTCGGGTTGATCACGCGCCAGTGCGCGGTCTCGCCTTGATGTAAAGTCATGCGTTCGGTGTAAGGCCAGGCCTTGCCATTGATCGCAACAATTTCTTCCTGGGCCGCACCGGTTCCCTTGGACCAAAGGCCTAGAACAAAGACGCGGTCGTCCGGCTTCGTTCCCGGCGCATCAACAATAAATGCGCCGGAGAGGAGAGTTTCTTTTTGGTCGCGCTCGTCGAGCGACTTGTCGGAAGTGCTGGCCCAATACATGTAAGTTCCGGGATCGCCGGCGGCGAATTGCAGTTGCCGCGTTTCGCCAGGCGCGAGCGTGGCCACGTCCTTTGCGTCTCCCGGATGGCTGTGCAAGCCGTGGATTTTTGCCGCGAGCGGCAGCATATTGTGAATGCTGAGATGAATCTGCGTTCCCTGTGGCACGCGGATCAGCGGGCCGGAGCTCTGTGGCGCATGGCCTTCTTCGGCGAAGGCGTAAACATCGCGATGGCCGGCGGTCTCTTCCTCCGGGTACCAACGGCCCTCGTTGAGCGTGAGCCGCAATTCCAGGACGCCATTGGTGAGCTGCCCGGCAGGCGTGCGGTTATCGTTTGCCGCAACTTTAGGCAACGACGAATTCTCGGCGTTTTGGGCGAAACTTGGAGTAGAAAACAAAACCGAGCACACAATTACAAGAAAACGTAAACGCCGCATTCGCCCCCCGTCGCTAGCGGCCGTTGTTCCGGCCATCATTCGGTTGGGTGAGAAGCTACCCGTTAATCGCACGCTGGTCAATAGAGGCCAGAGTTCTGCGGTTTGGTGAATCCTGTGAACTTTCGATTCTGTTCACGGCGGCTGCGAAACCTCAGGTAAAATCAGCAGCACGCGCCCGTAGCTCAACTGGATAGAGCATCTGCCTTCGAAGCAGAGGGTTGGGGGTTCGAGCCCCTCCGGGCGCGCGAGATATCCTCATGTTTAGCACCTACGTTTTGCGGAGCAAAGCGTCCCGTCGGTTGTACACGGGGTCGACTTCGGATCTTGGGCGCCGACTTGAGCAACACAACACTGATGTCAGTACCTCTACCAAAAAATCGCGGTCCCTGGCAGCTGGCGCACCGAGAGGATTTTCTAACGCTCGCCGAGGCGGTCAGGCGAGAGCGTTATCTGAAAACGGGCAAGGGCCGCGAAGAGCTAACCCAACAATGTGACGCTGGACTACAACTGCACGGGGGCGCCTCCCATCACTTGTGCCACCTCCGGCAGCGGAGCGTTCGGACAAATCACATCCGTCAACGGCTACAACATCAACAACGATAACTTTTTCTCCGACAACGTGGGGACCGGCTTTGCCAGACAATTGCAGTTCATGCTGCGATTGAAGTTTTAGTTGCGTCGGAGAGACTGAGTGCGATTGTTTAGTACCTTCATACAAATTTCAGATAACTGAGCTAGTATCCACTCGGCTCGCGTTTACATCAGGAGATATGAGTGAGGTCAGTTCTATTCGCGACGGTGATGGCGTGTGCCCTGACCGCGTCTTGCCATACGGACCATGGCCCCAGCCGGTCGAGCACGAAACCAGCGCAGCCCCCCGCACAACCGGCAGGTGCCGACCCCATACTCGTCGGCGCCGGGGATATTGCCGATTGCGCCGACCGTTCCGGCGCCGAAGCGACCGCCAAGCTCCTGGATGAGATTCCGGGCACGGTGTTCACCGCAGGTGACAATGCCTACGAAGGTGGCACCGCCGAGCAGTTCGCCAAATGTTATGACCCCACGTGGGGACGCCAGAAGTCGCGCACGCGCCCGTCAGTTGGCAACCACGAGTTCCATTCCGGCGGCGCCACACCTTACTTCGATTATTTCGGCGCAAATGCCGGCGACGCGAGCAAGGGCTATTACAGCTACGAACTCGGTGCGTGGCATATCATCGTGTTGAACAGCGAGTGCGCGGAGGTTGGTGGCTGCCAAGCTGGTTCGGTGGAAGAAAAATGGTTGCGCGCGGACCTGCAAGCGCACCCACATGTATGCACGCTGGCTTACGGACACAAGCCGCTTTTCAGTTCCGGCGCGAAACATGGAAATGATCCGGAGATGAAGCCGTTTTGGCAGGATCTGTACGCCGCGCACGCGACTCTGATACTGAACGGCCACGACCACGACTACGAACGTTTCGCACCGCAGGATCCGGACGGGAAACTCGATCTTGCGCACGGCATACGAGAATTCGTAGTGGGCACCGGAGGCAAGAGTCACCGCCCGTTTGCGACGCCGCTAGCTACCAGCGAATTGCGCAACACTGATACCTACGGAGTTTTAAAACTTACCTTGCATCCCAAAGGCTACGACTGGGAATTCATTCCCGAGGCCGGGAAAACTTTCCGCGATTCCGGAAGCGGCTCTTGCCAGTAAGGGTTATTGAATACTCCTGAGTTACTTTATCCGACTCGCAGGCACGGCGAGCGATATTGATTGAATCTTTTGATGGCATAAGAGAAAATCTCTCCCAAGATTGAACGGTTCTGGACCCGGCTCGGGGCAGCCTAGTCTTGAACGGCTATCTATATGACCCGTCCGGAGGCTGTATATGTCTTGTGCCCGCCCTCTTCGCTCAGCACTGGGCGTCCTATTTGCGTTTTCGGTATGCAGTGGCCTGCTGGCTCAGCAGAATTCCAAACCTGACGCTAGCAGCCAACATTCTTCTAATTCCAACTCGACTTCACTAAAAATTTCGCTTCGCCTTGCCGATGACGCCGCATTCAGCGGTTTGTCGAATTTGCATGTGACGAGCGATCAAGGCGCGGAAGTTGTCGGGAAAGCCATGGATTCGGAAGGCGAAACGATCTTCTCCGATCTTGCGCCGGGAAACTATTCCGTGGAGGCCAGCGCGCCGGGCTTCTTTTCGGTGAAGCAGATGGTCGAGATCAAGCCGCGACACGGTCTGGAGACTATATTCCTGGTGATGCGCGCAGCGAGTCTTCCGGATGCGCCTCCCGTGGAATTTTCCGCCGCCCGGGAAAACGCGGCTTTCCCAATCCCACCGGGGATTGATGAAGTGATTCCCAAAGTGCTGCCGGGCGTTTCTTGCGATCTGCCGGCGATTCTGCACGGTGCCGGCGAACGCATGACTCAACTCGTGGGTAATCTTGAGAAATTTAGTGCTACGGAGCACATCGAACATTTCAAAGTGGATGCATCAGGAGTGCTGCGCGGCCGCGAGACTCGATCTTTTGAATATGTCGTTTTAGTCTCGCAGAGCCCCGTTCAGGGATTTCAACTGGACGAATACCGAAATGGAAGCACGGATCCTAAGCAATTTCCGGCCGAAATTGCGACCGAGGCGCTGCCAGCGATGGCGCTGATCTTGCATCCATTGATGGTGTCCGATTTCAAACTTACGTGCGAGGGGCTCGGCGAATGGACGGGACGGCCCGCATGGCAAGTTCACTTCGAACAGCGCAAGGATCGGCCGAATCGAATCCGCTATTACAAAATCCAGGGAAATTATTATCCCGTTGCGTTAAAGGGCCGCGTTTGGATCGATGCCGGCACTTACCAGGTGTTGCGTCTGGAAACTGATTTAATTCAGCCCGTCAAAGGCATTGAATTGACGCGCGAGCGCCTTTCGATTGAGTATGCCCAGGTCCAATTCCATTCTCACGATCTCCAGCTTTGGCTGCCCAAAACCGCGGAGCTTTACTGGGAACGCCATAAGCGCCAGTATTATCGCCGTCACGATTTCAGCGACTTCAAAATTTTCGCTGTCGACACCGATCAGAAATTTCAACGCCCGAAAGAATCGTACAGTTTCACCAACACCTCCGATCACGATGTGCCGGGCGTGCTAGTGGTTAATCCGGTCGTGGGTTCGAAATTTAAGACTGTGTCGATCTCGTTCACCGTTCCAGCCGGACAAAGCGTGTTTAAAACGATTGGAACCGGGAAAGATGTAGGCATCCCCGGGAATCTGGTAGACTCCGCTCGATTCGTTTATAAAGGGCCGGAGGGTTCAGTCAAAGTGGACGCTTATCTCGCAACAGAGAGCACACTTGAGGTTATGCGAGACACTTCTGAAAGCCCGAGTTCAACCCGGTAAGTAAAAGGACGGCGGATGACCGGAGTGTTTCGGTGCAGTACGGGAAATAAAAGACCGAATCGGCCAGAGGCCGACTCGGTTGACGTCAGATCGTCTTCTTGCTGACGTGGAAAACTAGCTCAGCGCGTGCTTCAAGCGTTTGGTGGTCTTCTGTATCTGGCGCTTGAGCGATTCAACCTGCTTCGACAATTCCACTAGCTCTTGCTTCGCTACTACGCCTGCCTTGGCAACTTTGTGTGCCGTGCGGTCTGCTCTGTCCATTGCTGCACCGATTTTCTTCGCAGCTTTGTGCGCGGTGCGATCTGCTCTACCCATCGCTGCGCCAATTTTCTTTGCGGCCTTGTTCAGTCGGCTTCTTGCCATTTTGTCCTCCTAAAAGAACAAAGCCATCGTATACGCGACGCAGGGAAATCGTCAATGACCGTTGTGAACCACTTTCCTTTATACGTTGGCGGTCGCTCACATCAGTTTCTAATGTATTGCCCGCTGGAATCACGAAGAAGTTTCGGCGGAATCATGAACGGGATTAGGGCGCCCTCTTTTGGAGTCGCGTTTAGTTCGGGAGGCGGAAAACCAGGCTGATATCTTCCTGTGTCTCGATGGGCTGTCCATTCAGCATGGTGGGGTTGTAACGCCACTGGCGCACGGCGGTAAGCGCGGCTGGGAAAAGAGGTGACGGTCCACTTAGCGGCTGAAGATCTTTGATCGACCCATCCGCTCCGATTGTCGCGTGCAGTTTCACCGTGCCCTCGATGTGATTTTTCTCCGCTTCAGGCGGATACACGGGTTCAACTAGGTTCACCAATTGTCCCACGTGAAGATTCCTGCCCGGTTGCGACGATCCCGCGGACGAATCCGTTGGCACGCTGAATGAGCGTTGAGAACTTATCGCCACGTTGCCCGAAGCAGCGAGGGAAGTTTCGGGCAGACTCAGGACAACGGGATTTTTTTTCTCGCCATCGGGCATCTTGCTTGTCGAATTCGGCGGCGTGGCGGGCGGAATGATGGCAGAACCTGATTCCAAACCCGGCGCAGTCAATCCGTCAGCATGTTGGCTTGCGGCTACTGCCGGAGACTTGCCCGGAATGTTCCAACGTCGATTGGTGGAATCGACGATTTCGATATTCCAGGGTTTCGCGGCTTTGCTGGAGCCTGCCGCACTCGGAACTATTTCCTGATTCGGCGCGCTTTTCTCGGGCGGCTTATCCTGGCCACTTCGCGAAAAAACAGCTATATCGCCTCTTCGCATCGCCATCCCCGCAGCAAACGAAAGAGATGCCAGGAACAGCATGAAAGCGAGCAGCACCCAACCCGGTCCTACATGGATTCGAAAATCCATCCAATTAACTCGCGGCTTTTCAGAATTGGGGCGAGACGGTTCGCTACTTAAAGATGGCGCCTTCGGTTCCCTGAGTATCGAAGGCTTAGCAAGATAGTTTCCGGTAATTCCTTGCTCCGAGATCCGATCTGCTGGATCGTCGGGATCAGAGCCGCTTAATGGCTCCTTAGCCGACGCGGTTGCTCTAAGAGACTGTCGCGCGATAGACATACTTGGTTTGCGGAAATTCAGCGGCGACTCTTCCAGAGAAATCCAAGTTTTGATTTCCGCGAGTGCATCGTCCGGCAAATCTACAAACCGCATGCCCACTTCTTTTCGCGAATCGCTGGCCCAGGCAATTTCGCCGCTGGTTACCAACTGTTTTCCGGAGTTTTGCGTTTGGAAACGCACGCTGGGTAAGCGATCTTCTGTAATCGCTTCGGCTGCGCGAACCGCGAAGCCGCCTTCACCGATATTTAAAACGATGCCGCCGTTATTTTCGCCGAGCTCCACGTAAGCAAGCGATCTAAGGCGATGGCGCACGTGAATGCGCCGGTCCGCACCAGGTGAGAGATTCTGTATAGGTCCGGGAGAGTCTGCCATTTAATCGAACTCTGCTGCGGGGAGGGGTTCGCAGCAAACCTCGTAGTGTGCGATTGTACTTGTTCGCGACGATTCAAGAAAGCTGTTGCTGGTACGTTTTAATTGATCGCAGCCGCCGAGGAGGGCGCGGCGGAGTCCTGCCAGCCGCCCGGCAGTTCAATTTTGTAGCGCGAAGTTTCATCGAACAAAACGAACTCCTGCACATTGGAAACTTCCTTGGCAACAAACGACCTGAATTTTTCCTGCGTGAACGGTCCCACTTGCCCGGCCGCGATCTGCGAAGGCCAGTTAAAAGGACGCGCGACTTGGAGACTGACTCGCCCACGACTTTTCGCCGGCAGGAAGACCGCACTATCAATACGGATGGAATCTTGCGACCTTAAGCTGCCGTCGGACTTAAGCTGCTCCATCAGCGTCACTTCCGGTCCAACCCTCAGGCGGTATTCCGAATCCGTGGCATTTTCCAGGTCGTAGGAAAAAATGAGCTGCGCGTGCGTCGGGTCGATTTCCTTTACCTGAACGCCGGTGAAGTTTCCACGGATCGCATTGGTATTCCAGTCTCTCGGCTGCTTCGGCGCGGATTCTTGCTTGGGAGGGTTGCGCAGAACGAAAAACACCACGGTCGCCGCAGCGACCAAGAACACGAAGGTAAGGGAAAAGTATTTCACGATGATTAGAAATTCAATTTACCACATGCCGTGAACTGCGCAGGCAGACATTTAGCTAAAATCACTACAGAACTATTCGTCGAGATATTTAACGAAAACTACTTCGTTCTGCGCTTCGTTGTACAAGAGCTCATCCACGCTGGCTTTGGTCATCAGCAGACCGAAGCCGCCGGGCCGCAGCCCTTTTTTCTGCCGAAATTCATCGTGCATAGTTGGGCTGTCGGGCGCATGCGAAATAGCAGCGTGCTCCAGTTCCGTGAACTTGAAGCCCGGCCCGGGATCAGCGATGCGATACATCAGCATGCGTTTCGCGCGCAGATAGGAAATGCGAACTTTTCGGCTGGCGTCGAGCTTGCCTCCCCATTCCACGGCGTTCAGTAACAGCTCATGAAAAGCTTGTCCCACGGCTCGTTGCACGTCATCAGACAGGCCAGTTTTCAGATGGGCCATGAAATTTTCGATACGTTCGGCTTCAGCCAGCGAGCAGGAAACTAGCAGCTCAACCCATGTTGGCGTAGCCGAGACCACTTCGATGGGAGCCACGTCCGCTTTCTTCTCCAGCGTTTCGCGCACCAAAGAGACGAGCGCTCTTGGTTCAACGGGTTTTGAAACATATTGATAGGCTTCTTCGCGAATGGCGCTGAGCAGCGTTTCCGGCGCGTCGTCCGAGGTCATTACAATCACTTTGGGCCGTTTCTTTGCGTTGCGAAGTTTTTTCAAAACTTCCAAGCCGTTCATTTTCGGCATCCATATATCCAGCAGCACTAAATCGAACTTGCCGCCATTCATCTTCTTCAGTGCCGCCGCCCCGTCCTCCACACACACGATCGTGTATTTCTGAGCACGAAGTGTTTCGGAAAGCAACAAGCGCGTAGTTCGGTCGTCGTCTGCAACGAGGATGCGCGTCATTTTTTCCTCCGCTGGGAATGCCGGGCGCGGCCTTTCCGTTTTATTGCTACTTTTTCTTGCGCAATAGCTTGGAGCGCCGGCAGAAAATCACCCACCTGTTCTTCCAGGGTCCGGCACAGTTCTCGCGCGCCGTCGAGTTTACCCTGACGAGCCAGTTTTTCAATCTCCCGGGCGGTCTCAAAGACGGCCGAGTTGCCGAAGTTCCCCGTGGCGCCTTTGAACGCGTGGGCTGCGTCTGCCAGAGCGGCGGCGTTCCGGGCAGTTGAAGCGCCTCTGATACGCGAGAGCATTCGGGAACAATCCGCTCGAAAAGTTTTTACCAGAATTCTCACCAATTTCAGATCACCGTCGAATCGCGCGAGCAGCGACGGCGCATCCACTGCTTCTTTCGATTTTGCATCGACTGCTTCCGGCTCACTAGCGCCTTGCTGCAAAGCCATGGCTTCCACCGTTTGCTGGAAGATTTTAGGGTCGAGAGGTTTGGCGAGATATCCGTCCATTCCAGCTTCCAGACAGCGTTCGCGATCCCCTTGCATGGCGTGCGCAGTCATCGCGACAATCGGCACATGTTCGCCCGTCGATTTCTCGTTCTCTCGAATCGCGCGTGTGGCTTCCAGGCCGCCCATTTCCGGCATTTGCACGTCCATCAACACTAGATCGAATTTGTGTTTCGTCATGGCGGTAAGCGCTTCCCGGCCATTTTCCGCCACGATTGCTGAATGGCCTCGCCGTTCCAGAAGGTGTAGCGCGAGTTGCTGGTTCACCGGATTATCTTCCGCCACAAGAATCCGCAACGGACGCCGCGCGCTATGCAAACCTTCACGCGCCGCGCTTGTTTTCCCTTTTGCCTGCGCGGGCACATGCAGGGCGGTGACGATAGCGTCCCACAGCTCCGACTGTTTCACCGGCTTGGTGAGAGCGGCCGCAGCTCCCAACGCTTTTGCTCGGGTTAGATCCTCGCGACGGCCCGCCGAAGTGAGCAGGATCACCGTGGCATGCTTTAGGTGCGGATCCTTTTTCACTTTTGCGGCCACCTCAAATCCGTCCATTTCCGGCATGTGGCCGTCCAGCAGGACTACTTGAAACGGATTGCCTTCCGCTCGCGCTCGCTTCATCGCTTTCAGTGCGGCCGCTCCGTTCGGGGCTGCCACCGGCTTCATGCGCCAATTCGAAATCATTTCCTCAAGTATTCGACGGTTGGTTGCATTGTCGTCCACAACAAGAACCGGCAGGCCTTGCAGTTTCACCGGCGAAATTGTCGCCTGCTTTTGGGCCGAGGCACTCTGCAATTTAAACTGTACGATGAAATGAAACGTGCTTCCTCGTCCCACTTCGCTTTCCACCCACACCCGTCCGCCCATCAGCTCCGCCAATTGCGCGCAAATTGCCAAGCCGAGACCGGTCCCTCCGTACTTTCGAGTGGTGGAAGTGTCCGCCTGTGCGAAAGCTTCAAAGATTTTTTTCTGTTTGTCCACAGGGATGCCGATACCGGTATCGGTAACGGAAAAGTGCAACAGCAAGCTGTCGCCTTCGAGATTTTCCACCTTGGCGCGCAAAACCACTTCGCCGCGTTCGGTGAACTTAATCGCGTTCCCCACCAGATTTACAACGATGCGGCCCAGCCGGCTGGGATCGCCGACAAGGTCGTCGGGAACATCCCCCGGAAAATGAGAGGCCAATTCGAGGCCTTTTTCCTGCGCGCGGAGAGCCAACACCTTCATAGTGTCCGCGAGCGTATCGCGCAATTTGAACGCAACGTGGTCCAGCTCTTCCTTGCGCGCCTCAACCTTTGAGAAATCCAAAATATCGTTGATCAAGTCCAGCAGCGATCCGGCGGAAGTTTTCACCGTGGCCAGATACTCGCGTTGCTCCGCGGTTAATTTTGTTTCCAGCGCAAGTTCCGTCATGCCCACGATAGCGTTCATCGGCGTGCGAATTTCGTGGCTCATGTTCGCGAGAAACTCGCTCTTGGCACGCGTGGCCTCTTCGGCTTTCTTCTTGGCGACTTCGAGTTCCTTCACCAGGGCGGCCAGCCGTTTTGCGTCCTTTTCCTGGACGTGTCTGGCGGCTTCCAAATAATCGGCGTAAAGTTTCAAATCCATTTCAGCCCGGCGGCGTTCAATAAACTGCCCGATCTGGCTGCCGATCGAATCGAACATCTCCACCAACTCGCCTTCGAGCTTGCGTATTTCGCGGCTGAAGAATTCGACGGCGCCCAGCACGCGTTCGCCTGTGCGTATGGGAAAACAGAATGCCGCGTGCAGATTTTCGGCTTTAGCCAACGGCGCCCGCGGGAAATTCTGGTCCTCGGGCACATTAGGAAGCCACGCCGATTGCCCGGTCGCCCATACTCGGCCGGGCAGACCTACACCTCGCGCCATCTTCATTTCGCGCGTGGCTCGCACAAATTCGGGAAATTCCAGGTGCGGCAAATGCCAGACATCCAGACAGTGAAGCGCCTCCCCATTATCGTCCACACTCCATATGGCGCCGACTTCCCATCCCAAACCTTCGCAAATCGCTTTCAGAACTTCCGGCGCCGCCGCCTCTAAAGATTCAGCATCGGCAAGCAGGTTGGTCACCGCATAGCCGGTGGCAAGACGGCGCTCGGTGTGCTTGCGTTGGGTAATATCCCGCGCAACCGCAAAAATAAGTTTCAGACTTTTGTTGGGGGTAGCATTCCACAACAACCAGAGATACGTTCCGTCCGCCGAGCGATAACGATTCTCAAACGAAATCGTCAGCTCGCCTTGATCCATTTTTCTGGCTTCGTTGAGGGTGGCTTCGCGGTCGTCCGGATGAACGAAGTCGATGTAGGGCCGCGACAGCAATTCTTCCTTTGGAATGCCGAGTGTTCCTTCCCAAGCCGGATTGATTCGCTTGAAATACCCGTCGAAACCGGAGATGCATATCATGTCGAGCGAAAGCGTAAAAAGTTGGTCAAGCTCCTCTTGTGCGCGGCGACGCTCTCGGATCGCCAGCGATTGATCGAAAACACTTCTGCGCAGTTCGATTTGCGCCACGACTAGCCGGCTCAACGCCTTCAGCGCCTGCATCTGTCCGGAGGTTATCTCGCGCGGGACGTGGTCGAGCACACACAGCGTTCCCAATGCATGTCCTTCCTGCGTAATCAGAGGCGCGCCGGCATAAAAGCGCACGTTGGGGCGATCGATGACCAGCGGATTTCCCTGAAATCGCGCGTCGGCCAACGCGTCCGGTACCACCATTACGTCCCGTTGCAGAATTGCGTGTCCGCAAAAAGCCACTTCCCGCGGGGTTTCCGCCTCCTCAAGTCCCACTTTCGATTTGAACCACTGCCGATCTGCGTCGACCAAACTGACCAGCGCAATAGGCGTGCCACAGAT
>Ga0209624_10001241_pt1 | contig 20517 bp, 24 predicted proteins | sample JacPinW_OM2H0_O1_FD_188565 | JGI IMG/M metagenome (GOLD analysis project Ga0209624, IMG submission 188565) | Forest soil microbial communities from Algoma, Ontario, Canada - Jack Pine, Ontario site 1_JW_OM2H0_O1 (SPAdes) (version 2) | ecosystem: Environmental > Terrestrial > Soil > Boreal...
GCTACAGGCCCATCCCAATATCAAGGCGCTCTACGCCAGCAACGACATGATGGCGGCCGGCGCGCGCCTGGCGGCGAAGGGCGCGGGCAAGCAGGACGGCGACATCAAGATCCTTGGCACTGACGGCCTGCCCGGACCTGCGGGCGGCATCCGCGCGGTTGCGGAAGGCCAGTGGGCGGCGACGTTCACCTATCCGACTGGCGGGCCCGAGGCGATCGAAATGGCGAAGGCAATCCTGCTCGACTGTGCGGAGAACGTGTCGACCACGGTCACCGTCCCGACGACGGCGATCACGCCAGACAACGCCAAATCGCTGATGGGCAAGTAAAGGTCAGCCAGATGCAATGCGGCCGGCCCTCGAAGGTCGGACGCATTGCAACGGTCCGCGCGCAAGCGATCGGCGGCCCCCTCAATAATCGTCATCGGAAATCGAGACGCAAATTGACGCGATCCTCGCTCGCATCGTGGCTGACCGCGGCCAAAGGCTTATGGCCTGGTCTCCCTGACACTCTAGTTTGCCGACCTCGCCCAGCGAAACTCCCTCGGCCTTGCTTATTTTGGTCACTGCCCATACCAGTATAATAGACCGCGACAAGTGGAGCTGGCTCGCAAAACCAGTCAGCCCTCGGCGTTCGGGTTGGCCCCGAAGCTACAAATGGGAGGACGCATGCCCGGGAATAACTACCCGAAGCTTCACAACGCGATGTGGCCCGGGCTCGTCGGCAAGGGGCCGGATTCAGAGCCGCCGATCGATCTCGACACCATGCTCAGGCTCACCGCCGACGCGCGGGCGAATGGCAGCAAATTCGATGGCGTCGACCTCTTTCTTGCCGATCCACACACGTCGATAGATTCGAGCAAAGACGACATCCAGCGGCTCGCGGACAAGATCGCCGGCTACGGGCTCGCGGTCGGCTCAGTGGTCGCCCCTGTCTGGCCGCCTGTCGGCGGTGGGTCGGCGATGGGTTCGGAGGAAGAGCGCGCCCGATTTGTCAGTATGGTCGAGAAAGCTTGTCGTATCGCGCGGCAACTGAACGACATCGGAATTCGCAAGTCTGGAGTTGTCCGGATCGATTCCGCCGCCGGGGTGCATGATTGGGCCTCCAATCCGGCGGAGAACCAGAAACAAATCGGCCGGACGTTCGGCAAAGCGTGCGATGTCGCGGAACGATATGGCGAACGCCTGGCGGCTGAAGGCGAGATCTGCTGGGGCGGAATGCATAGCTGGAAGGACATGGTCGATCTGCTGGAGGCGGTTGGGCGGCCGAAGACCCTGGGCTTCCAGGCGGATATGGCCCACACATTGCTCTACACGATGGGATACAACGCCCCGGAGTACCGTATCCTTCCAAAAGAGCACGACTGGACTGACCCGAAAGCGCTTGACGAGGCGATCAAAAAACTTGCGCACGCGCTCCGACCTTGGACGATCGATTTCCATGTCGCGCAGAATGACGCGACCGTCAAAGGCGAAGGCTCGCACGACAAGACGGGACGTCACTGCATGGTCGGCGACCCGGATGGCAAACTCGATATTACGCGTCACGCCGGCTACTGGCTGCGCGACGACAAGGGCGAACTCACCAAAGTCTGCAAGCACATTTGCTGGGATGGTTGCATGTTCCCGAACTCGGAGATGATGAAACAGAACACGTGGGACGACATTCTGGGCGCGATGGTGAAGGTGCGCGACGCTCACGGTTGGGTGCAGTAGCCGAAGGGGACAAGCGTAGCATGGCTGGGGAAAAGAAGAAGCTTAACATTGGCGTCGTTGGGTACGGATTCATGGGCCGCACCCACTCGAATGCATTCGGAAAGGTGAGCCAGTTTTTTGATCTGAAACGCGAGCCTGTACTCAAAGCGGTCTGTGGACGGGACAAGCAGCAGGTGCAGGCCTTCGCCAAAAACTGGAACTACGAATCCTCCGAGACCGACTGGCGAAAGCTCGTCTCGAGGAAGGATATCGACCTGATTGACATCGCCTCTCCCAACGATACGCACGCGGAGATCGCTGTGGCTGCCGCCGAGGCGGGCAAAATGGTCATGTGCGAGAAGCCTCTCGGCCGCAATGAGGCTGAGGCGGCAAAGATGGTCGCCGCGGTCGAGAAGGCCAACGTTCCGAACATGGTGTGGTACAACTATCGTCGCGTGCCTGCGGTGACCCTGGCCAAACACCTCATCGACGAGGGAAGGCTCGGCAAGATTTATCACTACCGGGCGAAGTTCCTGCAGGACTGGACTATCTCCAAAGACCTGCCGCAGGGCGGCGCTGCGCTTTGGCGGCTCGATGCAAGCGTTGCAGGCAGCGGGGTCACCGGCGATCTGTTGGCGCACTGCATCGATACGGCCATGTGGCTGAATGGAGCCATCGAGAAGGTCACAGCGGTCACAGAGACTTTCGTCAAGGAAAGAAGTCACAACCTAACGGGCAAGGTCGAGCCGGTCAGCATCGACGACTCCTGCCTCTTCCTTGCGCGGTTTGGAAATGGCTCACTCGCGTCTTTCGAAGCCACTCGCTACGCTCGCGGCCACAAGGCTCTCTACACGTTCGAAATCAATGGCGAACATGCCTCGATCTTCTGGGACCTCCACGATCTTCACCGTCTGCAGTACTTCGACCACCGCGATGAGGGAATCGTGCGCGGATGGCGGTCGCTCCACATCACGGACAGTGATCATCCGTATATGAAGCACTGGTGGGTGCCGGGGCTGCAGATTGGCTACGAGCACAGCTTCATTCATCAGGCCGCCGATTTCATCGACAGCCTTGAATCAGGCAAGCCGGCTGCGCCGACATTTCGCGAGGGCTTCGCGACTGATCAGGTGACGAGCGCCGTACTCCGGTCGGCGACTTCAGGTCAGTGGGAGCAACCGTCACACAGTCGCGCCGCAAGCGAGTAGGCGCGAAGGCCAAAACCAACAGGAAGCGAGGGAGGGGTATGGCCATGACGGGCGCGGTCGCATTGTCTTTGTCGGACTTGACGAAGACCTATGGCTCGGTGCGAGCCCTGGACCGCTTGAGCCTGGAGGTTCCCGAGGGCTGCTTTTTCGTATTGTTCGGCCCCAGTTCGGTCGGCAAGACGACGACACTGCGGGCCATCTCAGGCCTCGCGCCGCTCGACAGCGGGACTATCCATATTGGCGGCCGGGATGTGACGAACGCTCCCATCCGAGGTCGCGGGGTATCGATGGTGTTTCAGTCTTTCGCCCTCTATCCCCACCTGAACGTCTTCAAGAATCTGGCCTATCCTTTGGTGGAAGACGGTCTTCCGCGCGCGGAGATCGCGCAGCGCGTCGGCGAGACCGCCGAGATGCTGAGGCTTTCGCATCGACTTCAGCAGAAGCCGGCGACCCTCTCGGGAGGCGAGCAGCAGCGTGTTGCGCTCGGCCGTTCGCTCATTCGCAGGCCGAAGCTGCTACTTCTCGACGAACCGCTCACAAATCTCGACGCCAAGCTCAGGTACGATATGCGCGCCGAGCTAAAGCGGCTGCATCGCCAGTTCGGCATGACCGTCGTCTACGCGACTCCGGATGAACTTGAAGCGCTCTCGATGGGCGAGCAGATCGCTGTTTTGCGGGATGGCCGGGCCGTTCAGCGGGGCTCGCCCGATGATCTCTACGAAACGCCGGTCGATCGCTACGTCGCCGGCAAGATCGGCTCTCCGCACATGAACATCTTCGATGTGAAAGTCGGTAGCGATGGCGTGAGTCTAGAGACGCCGTTCGGCCCGCTAAGACCTTCGCGCCTCGCCGAACCCATGGACGTCGGTGAGTCATTGGCGCTTGGCGTGCGGCCGTCCGACATGCGCCTCGCGCAAGGCGCGCCCGCCTCGAGCGAACCAACCGTTCAGCAGCTCGAGCCGCTCGGAGACGTCACGGTCGTCTCGCTCATTTCAAACAGCCATCCGTTCCGAATGGTCCTGCCGGAGGCGCAGGCCGTGAACATCAAGGAAGGCGATCGGCTTCCGATTATCATTGACCCGGCGAAGATCTATCTATTCAGAGGTCATAACGGTTCGGCTATAAGCCGAAAATAGAGGCGCAAAATAGAGGCGCCAAGGGAGGAACGAAGCATGAAGATGAAAGCAATGATGGCGTCCGGCCTCGCCGGGGCGTCCCTACTGCTCGCTGCAGGTCTCGCAAGCGCGCCTGCGTTCGCGGAGGACGTGACTCTGAAAATGGCGGTCCCGGATTGGCCGCCGACCCACATCATGAAAGATCTGTTCGACAAGACCTACAAGTCGAAGTCCGGCAACAAGGTGACGCTCGACGTCGATTTCATCCCCTGGCCGGACTACTATACCCGCCTCAACGCGTCGCTGACGTCAGGCGAGAAGAAATACAACATGGCGGTGTCCGACAGCCAGTGGCTGGGCGCTTTCATCGAGGGCGGCTACTACCTCAACATCAACAAATACGTGGACGCCGATCCCGACCTGCAGGCCGTGTTCAAGGACCTGCATCCGGCGGTGAAGGACTCCTATTCGACATACCCTTATAAATCCGACCAGTTGTATGGCTTCCCGCAGATGCCAGACCTCGTCATCAATTACTTCCGTAAAGACGTCTTCTGCGACGACACCGAGCAGAAGAACTTCAAGGCTAAATACAACTACAAGCTCCCTTGCACGCCCGAGGAAATGGACCAGATTACATGGGATAATTACAAGGATATCGGCGAGTTCTTCAAGCGCAAGAAGGGCGAGCTGCTGATGAACAAGCCGCTTGACGACGACTTCTACGGCATCGAGTTCCAGGTTGGCAAAGGCTACGACTTTTTCACAACCTCGACCTACGAGTTCCTCTGGCAGCACGGCGGCGACATATGGGACGAAACCAAGCAGCCTAACGCCCACGCGGCTGGCGTCGTGAACTCAGACGTGGCGGTCAAGTCCTTCGAGCACCTCCTGTCGCTTGTGAAGTACTTCCCGCCCGAAGGGACGACGGGCAACCTCGACATCTTCAAGACGGATGAACTCTTCCGGGCGGGTAAGGTGGCGAGCAATCTCGAATGGATCGGCTTTGCCGAAAGCTCGATCCATCCGGAGACCTCGAAGGTCGCCGACAAGATCGCGTTCGCGCAATTGCCCGGGCTCAAGACCGACAAGGGCGTCGTGCGCTGGTCGGTGATCGGCGGACAGCCGTTCGTCCTGATGACCTGGAACTCGGACATCCAGAACAAGGAGGCGCTGGACTTCGTCAAGTGGTGGCTGTCGAAGGATACGCAGATCGCTTACGCAAAGGCTGGCGGTCAAAGCGCCTTGAAGTCCGTCTATACCGATCCGAGCTATGTCACATTCCGTCCCTGGAACCGCACTTGGGCTGAGAGCCTCGATTGGCAGAAGGACTTCTGGCACATCCCTGAGTTCTTCGAGCTCCTGACCGAGCAACAGGAAGAATACACCAAGGCTGTGGCCGGTCAGCAGGACGCTAAGACGACGCTCGATAACATCGCCAACTTCGAGGAGAAGACGCTGAAGGAAGCGGGCCGCATCAAATAGGACGCGGAACGCTCAAGAAAAACGGCGCGCCGCCTCGCGTGGCGCGCCGCCCGGCCATGAGAACGTCGTCGACTGTTCCTTGTCCGAAACCAGCGACGCCTCGATCCGACGAGCCAATGACCACCACGACTGACATTCCTCAAAGCGTTCCGTTCTTCCAACGCGTGATCGCGCTGCGTTGGGACAATTGGCAGGGCGCGCTTATCGTTTTCGTGATCGGCATGGCGCTGGCGATTGCGTCCCTGCCGCCGCAAGTTTCCTTTTGGGCTTCGTCCGCGCTCGCCGCCCTTTTCGCCGTGACGCTGATCGCAAACGCCTGGGGGAAATACATTGGTGGCCTCCTCGTAACGCCGGCGCTCACGCTCCTTTTTTTGATGAACGTCTTTCCACTTGTGTGGTCCTTCGGGCTGTCCTTCTTCAGCTACAAGGCCAACCGGGCGCGGGCGCCAACTTGGGTCGGGCTCGACAACTACGCCAAGGTCCTCGGCGATCCAGACGTCTGGGATCGGCTACACAACACGATCATCCTCGTCATCATGACCGTGTCGTTGCAGATGGTGGTCGGCTTCCTCCTCGCCCTCCTGTTCTCGAAGCAGTTCCCCCTGCGCCGCTATCTGCTCATCCTCGTGCTGACGCCGATGATGCTGTCTTTCGTGGCGGTTGGCGCCTTCTTCCGTTACTATTACGACCCGACTTTCGGGCTCTTGTCGCAGGCGGTGCGGGTCTTCACCGGTCAGCCGTTTATTCTGATGAACACCGTCTGGGGCTCGCGCATCGGCATTGTTTTCGCCGACGCGTGGATGTGGTCGCCGTTCGTCATGCTGCTGGTGCTCGCCGGGCTCGTCAGCGTTCCGAAATACCTTTACGAGGCTGCCGCAATCGACCGCGTCTCGGGCTGGAGACAGTTCTGGTCGATCACGTTCCCCTACATTCGCGGTCTCATGCTGCTGGCGCTGCTGTTCCGGACGATCGAGGCTTTCAAGCTGTTCGATCTCGTCTTCTTGTTGACGAACGGGGGGCCCGGTACCGCGACTGAGACAATTGCGCTTCGCGTCTATCGCATCGCCTTCGAGAACAACAAGACGAGCGAATCGACCGCACTTGCTTACATCCTGCTCTTCACCGTAATCGTGCTCACCAATCTTTATCTCTACTTCGCCAATCGGCGCGCGAGGGAGGCGCCCGCTTCATGACCGACATGACTGCGAACGCCGTCGGCTCCGCTCGACCAGCACGCGCACCGCTCACGCGTCGGCTTCGTTTTGGCTCATCAGCTTCGGGCGTTGGCCATGCTGGTTGGGGCCGAACCGTTGGCGCCGCCATCGTCAGCCTGATCTACTTCTTCCCCGTCTTCTGGATCATCCTTACGGCCTTCAAAACCTATGAAGACGCGCTCGCCGTTCCAGCGAAATTCTTCTTCACGCCCACGCTCGAGAATTTTGCGCAGGTGTTCAGCCGCGCCTATTCGGCCGGCGGACCCACGGTCAATACTGGATTCACGCTTTATTTCTTCAATTCTCTGTTCATTTCCGGAGTGAGCGTGCTTCTCGCGCTCGCAATCGGCACCCTGGCTGCGTTCGGCTTCTCCCGTTATCCGCTCAAAGGCAACGACACCTACCTGTTCATGATCCTGACGACGCGCATGCTGCCTGCGATCGTTGTCATCATCCCGATCTTCATCATGTTCCGCGTTACGGGTCTCGCTGGAACGTATCTGGGCATCATCGCTCTTTACACGGTGTTCAACCTGCCTTTTGCAATCTGGATGATGAAAAGCTTCTTTGACGAACTTTCGCCCGACGTCGAGGACGCGGCGCGCATCGATGGTTCCTCCGACGTTCGGGTTTTCTTCAAGATCTGTCTGCCGCAAGTGTTGGCTGGGCTCGCCGCCACCGCAGTGTTTGGCCTCATTCTGACCTGGAACGAGTTTCTTTTCGCCCTTCTCTTGTCGGGCGTCGAGACGCGGACCGTTCCGGTCGCCATGTCGCAGACGATCGGGGGCGACATCGGCGTGCGCTGGGGTCTCCTAGCCGCCATCGAGACACTGTTCCTAATCCCGGTGATCATCGTGACCTTTGCGCTGCAGAACCAGCTTTTGCGCGGCGTCACGTTCGGAACGATCAAGAGATAGCCGGATGTCGACGATCGAACTCACAGGCGTCACAAAGCATTTCGGCGGATTCACCGCCGTCAAGAATGTGAGCCTTGCGGTCTCGGCGGGGGAAGTCGTTTGCCTCTTGGGTCCGTCCGGATGCGGCAAGACGACAACCTTGCGCATCATCGCGGGGCTTGAGCGCGCAAGCGCCGGTGACGTCGTCATCGCTGGAAAGCGGATGAATGATCTGAGGCCCGACCAGCGCGACATCGCGATGGTGTTCCAGTTCTATGCGCTCTATCCGGCGCTGACCGTGCGCGAGAACATCATGTTTCCGTTGCACGTCGAGGGTCTTGATGCACAAACCGGCGCCGACCGGGTCGCCCGAGTGGCGCGCATGCTCCAACTTGAACCGGTGCTCGACCGTCTGCCGAACCACATTTCGGAGGGAGAGAAGCAGCGGGTGGCGGTCGCGCGCGCCGTGGTGCGTGATCCGAACTGTTTTTTGTTTGACGAGCCTTTAAGCCGGCTCGACGTCGAACTCCGCCAGACCATGAGGGGGCAAATCAAGAGCGTCCTGACGGGGCTGTCGAAAGCGACCGTAATCGTTACCCACGATCAGCTGGAGGCCCTGACGATGGCCGACCGGATCGCGATCATGCGTGACGGCGTCATCGAGCAGATCGCCTCCCCTCACGAAGTGTTTGCCAGGCCAACGACATTATTCGTCGCGAGCTTTATCGGGACGCCTCAGATGAACCTTCTCACTGCACAGTTCGATGGGGTCGAGGGAGCGCACGGCCGGTTCACCGTCGACGGCCAGCCGATCCGCCTTGCAGTCGACCCGGCGGTGAAGAGACTGGCAAAGGGACAGGTGACGATCGGTATCCGGCCGCGCGCGTTCATTCCGGACGGCGCGGGCGGCGCCGACACCATCGCGGGCCGCGCGGAACTGATCGAGCCAATGGGCGCTGAGACGCTCATCCACGCCCGAACGCCGCTTGGCAGCGACCTGCGCGTCGTCGTACCGCGGGAGATCAAGGTCAAGTCGGGAGATGCGCTAAGCCTTCGCACCGACGCGCGCGAGACGCATGTATTCGATGGTTCGGGAATGGCGGTCCGCGCATGAGCGATGAAACGGCGATTGCAGGCAAAAGAGCGCTCGACGGCATCGGCGTGGCGACCGCGCAGCGCCTCGAATGGGGTCTCATCGGGATCGGAATTCTTGCGCTGGCGCTTATATTCCAGCCGTTTAGCTTGGCGCTGTTCGGGGTCGGCTGCGCGCTTGTTGTCTTCGCGGGCCTCGCCAACAACCTCTTGCCGCTGTGTCAGCCGGGAACAACCCCGCGGTCGCTCCTGGTGGCGAGCGTCATCGTGGCGCTGACGTTCTTTGTGGTCATGATCATTTCCATCTTTGCGGCCTATCTTTACGGCGTTTTTTTTGTGAACGCCGTTGCGCCGGATACGAGCGAGCCATTCTATCGTCAGCCATTCGTCTGGGGGGTCGCGGCAATCGCTGTAGCGCTCGCGGCTCTTCTCACGTCGCTCCTAAGACGGTGAGCTCGACTGGTCCCGTTTCAACGAGAGGGAGGAGCTGGTGCTGTTAGGGTTCAACATGCTCTTGTGGTCGACGCACATCACCGAAGAGCACTTTCTCCTGCTTGCGGGCATCAAGCGGGCAGGCTTTGACGGGGTGGAGCTTCCGATTTTCGAAGGAACGCCGGATCACTTCCGCACAGTTGGTCGGGCGATCCGCGACAATGGCCTCAGGGCTACGGCAGTCACAGTCATCCCAGACGCGGAACGCAATTGCGTCAGCGCAGATCCCGCCGTCCGGTCCGCCGGACTTGATCATCTCAAATGGGCGATCGACTGTCTGGCCGCCGCGGAGGGGGAGACGCTGTGCGGACCATTCTACCAGCCGCTCGGCGTCTTTACCGGCGAGCCTCCGACAAAAGCCGAACGCGCCAATGTTGTGGGCGTGCATAAAGACGCCGCCCTTTACGCGGCGCGACATAACATCAAGCTCTCGGTCGAGCCTTTGAACCGCTTCGAGTGCTACGTGCTCAATACGGTCGCCGATTCCGCCGACGTCGTCCGACAAGTGAACGAACCCAACTACGGCCTTTTGTACGATACGTTCCATGCCAACATCGAGGAGAAGGATCCCGTCGGGGTGATCGCGCCCAACATCGCGCAGATCAATCACGTGCACTTCTCCGAGAACGACCGTGGGACGCCCGGCAAAGGCCATGTTCCCTGGGCGGCGACAATGAAGGCGCTTAAGCAGAGCGGTTACGACGGCTGGTGCGTGATCGAGGCGTTTGGTCGCGCCTTGCCGGACCTTGCGGCGGCCACCCGCGTCTGGCGTGACTTCTTTCCCAACCGCGACGAAGTTTACCAGTTCGGAGGCAAATTCCTACGCGAGGAATGGGCCAAAGCCTGACCCACGGTTCACTACGCGAAGAGGACAAATCGACATGAAATCGATCAAGGGGCCGGCAATCTTTCTCGCCCAGTTCGCCGGCGACGCGGCGCCGTTCAACACATTCGACTCCATCTGCGGTTGGGCGGCGAGCCTCGGTTACAAGGGCGTGCAGATTCCCGCGTGGGACAGCCGGTTCATCGACCTCAAGACAGCCGCCGCAAGCGTCGGCTACTGTCAAGAACTTATTGGGACCGCTAAGCAGCACGGCGTCGCGATCACCGAGCTCGCAACCCACCTGCAGGGTCAACTCGTTGCGGTCAATCCCGTATACGATCAGGCTTTCGATGCGTTCGCCGCAAAACACGTGCGCGGCAATCCGAAGGCGCGGCAAGAATGGGCGACCGAGCAGGTTACGCTCGCCGCAAAAGCAAGTCGCAACATGGGCCTCAATACCCATGTCACTTTCTCGGGCGCCCTCGCTTGGCCATTCCTTTATCCTTGGCCGCCGCTCCCGTCCGGTCTCATCGAAACCGCGTTCGACGAGCTCGCCCGCCGCTGGAGGCCAATCCTCGACGCGCATGAGGATCAGGGCGTCGACGTCGCCTTCGAACTGCATCCGGGCGAGGATCTGTTTGATGGCGTCACCTTCGAGCGCTTCCTGGACAAGCTCAAGGGCCACAAGCGCTGCGGCATCAATTACGATCCGTCGCATTTTCGCTTGCAGGCGCTCGACTACGTCGGCTTCATCGATGTTTACCACGAGCGCATCAAAGCCTTTCATGTGAAGGATGCGGAATTTCGCCCGTCGCCAAAGCAGGGCGTCTACTCGAGCTACTCCGAATGGCCGAATCGTGCAGGCCGCTTCCGCTCTCTCGGCGACGGCGACATCGATTTCGGCGCGATCTTCTCCAGTCTCTCCGTCTATGGATATGACAGCTGGGCGGTGCTCGAGTGGGAATGCGCGATCAAGAACCGCGACGACGGGGCGCGGGAGGGCGCTGAGTTTATTAAGAAGCACCTCATCGAGGTGAGTCAGTCGACCTTCGAGGACTTCATCGACCAGGGCGCCGATCACTCCGCTGTCAAGCGGGCGCTCGGCATCGAAGCGTGAGGGTTAATGACGAGCGGCGAGTGGTTGTGCGTGTTGTCGGGCGGCGGAACGCCGCCTAGCGATTGATGAGAGGAGACCCAACGATGTCAGGCAAGAAAATTCTCATGCTGACGGGCGAGTTCACCGAGGAATACGAGATCTTCGTCTATCAGCAGGCGATGGAAGCCGTCGGTCATACTGTGCACGCCGTCTGCCCGGACAAAAACGCGGGCGATCGCATCAAGACCTCGTTGCACGATTTCGAGGGCGATCAGACCTACACCGAGAAGCTCGGCCATTTCTTCACGATCAACAAGACTTTCTCCGAGGCCGAGAAGCAGCTGAGGGAATATCATGCAGTCTATTGCGCCGGAGGCCGCGGCCCGGAATATATTCGGACGGACAAACGGGTTCAGACAATCGTCCGCCATTTTCACGACGCAAAGAAGCCGATCTTTACGATCTGCCACGGCGTGCAGATATTGGTGGCGGTGGACGGCGTTGTGCGCGGCAAGAAGGTCGGGGCGCTGGGCGCTTGCGAACCTGAGGTGACGCTCGCTGGCGGCACCTACATCGACCTCTCGCCAACGGAGGCCTATGTCGACGGCACGATGGTGTCTGCCAAGGGATGGACGGCGCTCGCAGCCTTTATTCGGGAATGCTTGAAAGTGCTTGGCACAGAGATTCACCACGGAGATACAGCTGCAGCTCGGGTCCGGGAGCCTGTATAGTATAGTATATCATAGTATAGTATAGTATAGTATAGTATAGTATAGTATAGCATGGTATAGTGCAGTATAGCGTTACGCAACGGCCGAGCGGATCGCGAATTTCCGCAGTTTGCGAGTGTCCGCTTCACGTCGATTGTGTTGAAGAACCCCTCGGCTGACGAGCGCGGATAGTGGTTGGAAGGCAATCACGGCGGAGGGATTCGCGCCTTCCGGCTTATGTGGCGAGGATCTGCGTCGGAAGTGAAGTCGACGAAGCGGTCGATTTCCACAATTCATCGCCATCAAGGCCATCGTCGGCTTCGAAGTAGAGTGTGCCGTCAACGTTCGTCAGGTCGGTCGGGTTAGAGCTCTCCGCCCCCGGAAAAATGTCTTTGACCACACCGTTCCGGCGCCGGTTCCGTCCGGCTTAAACAGCTTGCCGCCGATCTCGAGGCCGGCGTCGAAGTAGAGTGTGCCGTTGACCTTCGTCAGGTCCGAGGGCTCGGACCCCGCCGTGTTGCCCGTATCGAGGTCCTTGACCATCATCGTCCCCGCGGCGGTCCCGTCCGACTTCCATAGCTGTTGGCCATTGAGCTGATCGTTGGCCGCGAAGTAGAGCGCGCCCCGGACATTCGTCAGGTCGGTGAGTGAGCTGTTCAGCTCCGGAGAAATGCCCTTGACCAAACCGTCCCGGCGGCGGTCCCGTCCGACTTCCATAGCTCGGACCCATTCGCGCTATCGCTGACGGACAAAAAGACCTGGCTGCCGATCGTGAGATCGGAAGCAATCGCCCCACTGCCAAGTGAGCCGACGACATGTGTGCCCGCAACCGTTCCGTTGTTGACCCACAGTTTGTTGACGCCGCCAACTTCCTTATCGAAAAAGGAAAGCGCCATGGAATTCCTCCCTTGCCTAGATATCGGAATGCTAGCGCGGACGCTTACAGGCGTCCTGACCGTCTCGACCACGGGAGCGGATAGAATTACGCGCTTCGCACCCTGGACTACGCGGGAGCCTTACGCGGCGTTGGCATCATTAAGCCACCAAGAGAACTTGACAATGGGTAGAATTACCTATGCTTTGTTCAAAATTTTCCTTTGCAACAACGACAGCCTTCGAAACGAGTGGCCGAGGCCGGCTGCGCGACCGATTGTTGTTCTCGGCCCTCCCGCCTTCTTTCCCCGGGTGACGCGCGTAAACGAAATGGGACGGTGCGGGGGTCTGTATATGACATATATTTTGTGTTTATATCGCTTCTGTCAAAATCGAATCGAGTGACAGAAAAATACACTCAACCCGTTGAAAAGACGCGATCGCGGCCAGAACACCGCCCCGACCTGCCCAAATGGACCACGGTTCAGCGCCAGCGACGCCACCTCCGACGCCGCCATCATCCACATAGATGGCCTTCGGCCGGTAGAGGTCTGCGAGGTCCACAACGGCCGCCGCCACCGTCATGGTGTTCCCCGTTCCTGAACTCCAAGCCAGCGATTGAGCGTCCCTGCCGCGCCTGATGCGATCACGCTCGCATCATCGCCAAATCAGGCGACGTCAACGCCGAACACGATCGGGCTGACTTGATCCTGGCCAGCGCGGCCGACGGCGTCGGCCACCAAGTCAGAGCCGATGAATTGCAGGTTGCCGGCACGAGGAAAGACACCCCGGACGCGAACGAAGTCGCTGTCCTCGCCATAATCCTTGACCCATCCAGCGACCTTGGCCTTGTTGGGCAGCTTGGCGTCCCGGCTGTCGATCTGGCGGGTGATGCAACGATCCGAAACTTGCCGAAGAAAGCGTCCCGTGTCGCAAGTGGGATTGCCAAATACGAAATGGAATGACTCGCCATCGGTCACGCCGCCTTCTGCGACATCATAAATGATGTCCGGGATCGCCGAGCCCTCGTCGAAGAGATAATAAGCGCTCGAGTCTGCCGCATGTAGACCGGCGAATGCCTCGCTGTTCTCCTCGCGGCAGGTGATCGCGTCGCAGCGCCACCCCTCCGGGTCATCCACATGGGACAGTCGCATCGACATCTTGCCAGTCGTCAGCTTGAACCAATGCCCTGTCGCGCAGCGCTTTTTCCACTTCGCCAGCTCGGCCCAAGTCTTGGTTTCAAGCTCGGTCGTCTTCGCCGTTACGACGCCCTTGCTGCGCGGCCGGGTGCTGGCAAGCCAAAGAATAATCCATGCAGACAGGGCACTTTAGCCGATCCCGTGCCCACTCGCCGTCGCCATGCGGACCGGATCGACCGAATGGACGCCGTCAAAGTCTCGTTTACGAATCTCTTCGCCGATCGTCGCGAGGGTTTCGCCCTGCCAAGCGTCTGGACCGTTCCAGCCTTCGAGTTCGGCTTCGCCCCAGAGGAATCCCTCGTTGACGAACCGCAGCAGGTCGGCCCGGCAGTCGGCGCACCAATCCGAAATTTCATCGTTATCCGCCATCGGTCAGTACCGGATAGCTCACGAATCCATAGCCCGATTCGCCTTCCGTCTCGCGCCAATCCGATCGGCGATGGAGAAATCCCCTGCCTGCCGGTTTCGTTACGGGTTCACGACAAGGCCGTTCAGCGTCGCAATGTCCATGGGCGTGCGGCGCGCATTGAGCGTCCTGGAAGACTGAGGCAGGTCGCTGGCTTCCTTAACCAGGTCCGTAAGGTCCGCAGTAATGGTTTGGATGGTGACGCCCGTGTCGATGGCGGCGCGTTTCTGGGGTTCCGCGACCCGTTTCTGCACCCTGTCATTTTCTGTCAGGCGGGTCGGGTTGCCCGGATCCGACTTATAGCCGGCCTCGACGTAGGGTTGGCCTTGCTCATGCCTTTTGCGAGGTTCTGAGCGAATTTTTCTTGTCGATAATTGAGGTTGGCAGACATTACCTTTCCCTTGAATGAGGTGAGCCCGCCGCCTGGACGACGGACTCTGAGGTTCCGGATTGGGCTCTTGCAAGGGTTCGAGTGGACACCTCGCCCTGCAGGAGCGAGCTCGTGATCGTGGCCACGCGGCAATCCCCGGGGGCCTTCCCTGTTGATCGTTTGCCGCCTCTTAGCATTGCCTTTCGTCACCTCTTCCAGAAGGTCATTCGCTAAGTGTTGGGTTCCCTGGCGGGCTCGAAGAATGAATTGACACGCGGGCGCTCCATTCCCGTTTCGCGAGCCAGCGCTGGTAACACGAGGCGTGAATATCTCATGCCGGGCCGCCCGATTATGCAGCCCCACAGATTCGCAATCGTAGTCCAATGCGTCTGCCGCTGTGGGCGGATGCCGATTTTGCGGCCGATGATGGCGTCGAGCGCGACATGGCCGGGATGGCGACGAAGTCAGGCGGGCATTGCGTTCGCTCGGCAATATCAGCGACCCAGGGCGCGATCGTTTCTGGAGCAAAGCAATGTCAAACGAAGCAACTTGGGCGAGCCCGTTCGGCAGCGCCTTCGGCTCGGGCCATTCTGGAGTTCCGTCATCTGAAAGGTGCCTACCCAAGACATTGACAGAACTGACAGAAGGAGAGCGGGGTATTTGCGTGGCGTTGCGGTTGGCGCGCAGAATTTGCTCCGCGCCGCTTTCACACTCCTTGGAAGTCGTCGTCATGGCTGAGGTAATCCGGCCGATCCATCAAGCCGCCTCCTCTTGCGCGAGACGGAGTCGATCGTGGAAGCCTCTGTTGAAGCCGGCAAACCATACATTCCGGCGCTCAAGCGGCCAGAGGTGAAATCCGCGGGGATAGCCGCCTTCTCTCGCTCTCCGTCGAAGCGAAGAAGGAAACCGCAGCGCGCGCCGTCGCGGAATTCGGCCGGCCATCGTGGGCTGAGCCCCGCCACTTCATCAGCTGCGCTCGCATTGCCCGCAGTAGCCTTCGCGCCCGCCGCTGCACACGAGCCCTCGACTTGGGCGATGATGCTGATGGGCTTCCTGGGGCTCAGATATTTCGGCCACAAAGCACGCCGGGGAAATGTATTGCAGGCCGCTTTCGCCGGCGACGGAGCGAATACCGCTTCGCCACGCGCCCTGAGCCGCGGGCGGGCGCCCGCTCCCGGCTGGGCCTGCCATTTCCGAGTCCGTTTTGAGCGATTCCAAAGCCTTGCGGCGCCATTTCCGACCCATCTGACAACGGTCCTCTTGGGCGAGGGCGCTGGGTGCAGGGTAACTTCCAGCGCGCGCAACGAGAAAGACGCCGCCCATCGAGCGGCCCCTCACAGTGCCCCTTTGAGTCTCAACTCGGATTCCAGCGAGCAGGGCACATCAACCGTCCCTCCAAACCTTTCTTGACACATTCAGATAACTCTGTTATATAGAGTTATCTGAATGAGGTCCCTCATGTCCCTTTCTTTTCTCTCCCATCTCGCGCTCGGCCTGCTTGCGCTGGTCGGCGCAGCGGCGATCGCGATCGTGTTCATGCTGGCCTCGCCCGTGCGCCGGCCGCCGCCGCTCGCCTCCATTCGTGCCGGCGCGACACAGATCGACGAAACGGGCGCGCCCGATCTCAGCCGCTTCCAGGCCCGCGACGGGACCTGGCTCGCCTACCGGCTCTATCCGGCCCCAAACGGAGCGCGGGACCGGATCGCTATCCTCGCGCACGGCTCTTCGGCCAGCTCGATTGAAATGAACGCCGTCGCGAAGGCGCTGGCGGGCGCTGGCGTGACAGCCGTCGCAGTGGACATCCGCGGCCACGGCGCTTCGGGAACGCGCGGCGACATCGCCTATCCGGGCCAACTCGACGACGATCTCGGCGATCTCGTCGCCAAATTCCGCAAAACCTATTCGGCCGCCCGGTTTTCGCTGATCGGCCATTCAGCAGGCGCCGGGTTCGCGCTCCGCATCGCCGGCGGCCCGCTCGGCGACGCCTTCGACCGCTTCGTGCTGCTTGCGCCCTACCTCGGCTATTCGGCGCCGACCAACAGGCCAGCGGAAGGGCCGGGCTTGTGGGCTCAGCCGGACTTGCCGCGCATCATTGCCACCCTGGCGCTCGAAAAGCTCGGGATCGACTGGCCGCAGCCGCTGCCGGCGGTCGCCTTCGCCACCGCGCCAGAGGCGAAGATGTTCGTCACCAGCCAGTACTCGTTCCGTCTGATGGGCAACTATACCGCGCCGCTCGATTGGCGGGGGGCGTTCGCACGCGTCAAAGGCCGGATTACGGTCATCGCCGGCGCCGACGACCAACTCATGGACGCTGACGCCTATCGGCGCAACCTGCCGCCGCTCGGGGTTCCGCTGACGGTCCTTCCGGGCGTCGACCATATGGGAATCGTCTATAAGGCCGAGGCGATCAAGGCGATCCTGGCGGCGATGGCCGAAGGCAGCTCATGACGTGGGAGGGCTCATGACCAAGCTCGTCGCGGTTGCCCGCTTCGCGCTCGCCGAGTTCGGGCCGCTGATCGTCTTCTGGCTCCTCGCCCTGACGCTCGGGCTCAAGCCGGCGATCCTCGGCTCTATCGTGTTCATCGTTGTGGACGCCGTTTGGCGCTGGCGAAAGGGGCTCAAGTTTACACGCCTCTATCTGCTCGTCAGCGCACTGACGCTCATCTTTGGCTTTGTCGATCTCATTTCGACTTCGCCGTTCATGCTGAAATACGAGGCGGCGGTCAGCAACGTGGTGACCGGAATCGCTTTCGTCATCGGCGCTCTCGGAGAGAAGCCGATCATCCAGGAGGTCGCCGAGCAGCGCGGCGAGAGCTTCGTCGCCACCGATGAAATTCGGGCGTTCTTCCGCCTGTTCACGCTCATCTGGGCGGCGTACTTCTTTCTCAAGGCGGTCCTGTTCCTATGGATGGCGTGGACCATGCCGATGCTGGAGGCGATGGCCCTGCGCTCGGCGATCGGCGGCGTCAGTCTCGGGGCGATGATCGCGATCAGCGTCACACAGGGCCGGCGGCTCTTCTTCCTGTGCCGACGCTTCGGTCTGTTGCCGAAGCCGGCCCCGGCCGAGACCGGCGCCCAAAGCCTGGCGAGAGGCGCATGACCGTCCGGTCCGATGAAGCCGCCGCGATGCTCGCCGACGTCGACAGCGTCGTCGCCAGGGTCAAGCAATCGCGGCTTTATCGCACCGCGGCGCTCATCATGATCTTGTGGGGCGTCGTGAACCTCGCCCGCGATGTTCTCATCGCGCTCGCGCCTGCCTGGTTCGGCCCGCGCTGGTTCTTGATCGACGCGATCGGGATCATCGGTACGCTCGCCCTTCTTCGCTGGGTGGTCGAGCCCGGCGCGCGCTTTCCGCTCAGAATGCTGGCGGCGTTCTGCCTTTTCTACGCCTTCGGCTGGATCTGGGCGAACTTCCTCGGCGGTTTCGGTCCGCGCGAACAAATGGTGTTCTGGCCGACCCTGTTCCTGTTCGGTTACGCGCTCGCGGGGCTTTGGTTCGGGGCGGCGTTCTCGGCGATTGGCCTCGGCCTCACAGCGCTCATTCTCGTCGCATACGTCTGGTCAGGGGCCGCGTTTGCATTGTGGCTCGCGGCGGTTTCCGGAGGCGGATTCATTCTCTGCGGCCTCTGGATGCGGCGGGCCTGAGCGATGGACGCGCCGGACGACGTCATCCATCAGCCTATCCGCTTGCGTGTGATGGCGGCGCTGACCGCCTGCGATCCAGGCGACGAGGGGCTCGACTTCACCCAGCTCAAGAAACTGACCGGCGCGACCGACGGAAACTTAGGCGCGCATCTCGATCATCTGGCGCGCGCGGGCTACGTCGAAGTGACCAAGGCCTTCGTTGGCCGAAGACCCCGCACGACGGTCAAGGCGAGCGCGCAAGGACGGGCCGCGTTCGCGCGCCACGTGGCGTTTTTGAAGTCGATCATCGCCGGGGCGTGAGGCTACTCGACGCGGCTGGCCAACGGCGTCTTGAGCCTCGCCTCACCGTCCCGGATACCGCTCACTTAGCAGCTCGAACAAAGCCCGCGCCGCCTGGATCTCGCCGCCCGCGGGCCCATGCGCGCGCGGTTTTGGGTTCCAGGCGTAGACGTCGAAATGCGCCCAGGATTTGGCTTTCTCGACGAAACGCTGAAGGAACAAAGCGGCGGTGATCGAGCCCGCCATGCCGGCTCCTGAGCCCGAATTGCTGATATCCGCGACCGATCCTTCGATCATCGCGTCGTAGGGACGCCAGAGCGGCATGCGCCACACCGGATCGCGGGCGCGCGCCGCGCAAGAAGCGATCGAGGCGGCCAGCGCCTCGTCGTCGGTGTAGAAGGGCGGCAAGTCCGGGCCGAGCGCGACCCGCGCCGCGCCGGTCAAGGTGGCGAAGTCGAACATGAGTTCGGGCGCGTCCTCATCGGCGAGCGCAAGCGCGTCGGCAAGGATCATCCGCCCCTCGGCGTCGGTATTGCCGATCTCGACCGAGAGTCCCTTGCGGCTGACGAGCACGTCGCCCGGCCGCATCGCCGGCGCCGATATCGCATTCTCAACGATTGGGATCAGGGTCCTCAAGCGGAGATCGAGCCCCGCTTCCATGATCATCCGCGCGAGCGTCAGCGCCGTCGCCGCCCCGCCCATGTCCTTTTTCATCAGTTCCATGCCCGAGGCCGGCTTGATGTCGAGGCCGCCGGTGTCGAACGTCACGCCCTTGCCGATAAGCGACACTTTTGGCGCGTCCTCGCGTCCCCAGGAAAAGTCGACGAGCCGCGGCTCTTCGGCGCCGGCGCGTCCGACCGCGTGGATGAGGGGAAAATTGGCGGCGAGAAGTTCGTCGCCGCGCACCATGGTGACGCTGGCGTCGAAATGCTCGGCGAGCTTTACTGCCTCCTGTTCGAGCGCGTTCGGGCCCAGGACGTTGGCGGGCGCGTTGACGAGATCGCGTCCGTAACCGATCGACTCGGCGATGCGCTGAATCCGGATCGCGTCGACGTCGTCGGGCGCGACGAGGCGCGGCTTTGGCCCCGTGTCGGATTTGAAGCGATCGTACCGATAGAGCGCGAGCAGGAAGCCAAGCGTGGCGAGATCGGGGTCTTGAGGCGTGTTGGCGAACCGGTAGACGCCTTCGGGCAACGACGTCGCGAGCCTGCCAGGCCCGAAGGGATCGCGGGTCGGGGCGTTTGCTGCGTCAACCCCGAACAGAACGCCCGCGAGGGCGCCGACCTCGCCCGGGAGAAGCTGCATGCGTCCCGCTTTCGGCTGGAAGCCGCAGCGCTCGGCGAAGGCCGCGGCGGACGCGCCGATCGTCGATTTGACCGTTGGCCAATTCTCGGCGCTGACCAGCCATACCGGCGTCGCGTCGGGCGTTGGCGAAGCGAATGCGAACACCGGCTTAAGCCTCCATCGGACGGACAACGTCGGGGCGGCTTAGCCTGATTTCGCCGCTCGGCATAGGCTGCGGCCCTCCCGGTGGAGCGCGAGGCCGAACCATCTTGTGAGCGGGGCCTTGGCCTACGCGCTGCAAGGTCTCGACGCGGCCCATGACGGTTCTGGCCCGACTGAGACGGGTAACGGATTTGTGATTTTGCGCCCGCGGCGACGCGGCGCGATGGGCGGCCAACGGCCTCGGCCGTCCTCGGCGCCCATTCCGGCTTGACTCGCTCGCGCCCTTGCGGTCGTTAGGGCCGCGCACTCAAATTAGGCGCCGCTCGGGCTGGGTTCCCGAGCGCGTTGAGGAGGATCGATTGTCCGAGCCAAGCGTGAATTCGAAGGTCCGCCTGCTCGGCGAAGTGGGAACGAGCGATAAGCCCCCCTTTCCGATGCCTGCCCGGGCTCCGGCGCAACCAACTGCGCCGCCGGT
>Ga0209624_10001242_pt1 | contig 20505 bp, 15 predicted proteins | sample JacPinW_OM2H0_O1_FD_188565 | JGI IMG/M metagenome (GOLD analysis project Ga0209624, IMG submission 188565) | Forest soil microbial communities from Algoma, Ontario, Canada - Jack Pine, Ontario site 1_JW_OM2H0_O1 (SPAdes) (version 2) | ecosystem: Environmental > Terrestrial > Soil > Boreal...
GAACGTGTTGTCCGCGATGCCAAGATCATCCACCAGATCGAGCACTTCACCCACATTCTTGTCGTGGTCAACCATCGTATCGTGATACGGAGACTGCCAACGCCCCGCCTGCCCAAGACTGCTCGGCTTGGTGTGAGTCCTGAAGTGCATATGCGTCGTGTTCAGCCAGACGAACCAGGGCTTGCCTGCCTTGTTCTGACGCTTGATGAAATCCTTGGCTGCGGCGACGAAGTCATCATCGCAGGTCTCCATCCGCTTCTTCGTCAGCGGCCCTGTATCCTCAATCACCTGCTTGCCTACGCGTCCGTAGCGAGGGTGCACGGTCGGATCGTCCTTATCGCTCGCCTTGCACTTCATCACGCCGCGTGGAGCGAACATCTCGTTGAACTTCGGAAAGTCCTTCTTCGGCGGCCAATTCGGCAGCTCGGGCTCCTCCTCTGCGTTCAGGTGATAAAGATTGCCGTAAAACTCATCGAATCCATGCACTGTGGGCAGAAACTCGTTGCGGTCGCCAAGGTGATTTTTGCCAAACTGTCCCGTGGCATAACCAAGCGGCTTCAGCAACTCCGCGATCGTCGGATCTTCGGCCTGCAGACCTGCCGTCGCGCCTGGAATACCAACCTTACTAAGTCCAGTACGATAGACGCTCTGGCCTGTGATGAACGACGAGCGTCCCGCGGTGCAGCTTTGTTCGCCATAGGAGTCGGTAAACATCAACCCCTCCTTCGCGAGTCGATCGATGTTAGGGGTCTTGTAGCCCATGACCCCGTGCATGTAACAACTCAGGTTTGCCGTACCGATGTCATCTCCCCAGATCACGAGGATGTTTGGCTGTGTGCTCTTTGCCATAGTCTTCCCCTCCGTTGGTTTCGCTGCTTTTTTCGTTGTCATTTGCCACCTTCGTTTCGCGAGTGAGTTAGGGCTTCTTTTTGCGACGTTCTTCGAATTAATCGAATTCCTAAATGGCAAGTCGACGTGTCTACCGCCTGCGCCATTCGTGCCGCTGGCCTGTATCGCCGGCAATAGTTCGGTGCGCACAGGTACGACCCACCTTTCATCACCTTGCGCGGAATCTTGATCTCGGGCTGCGTCGGATCGTAGCTAGCCTCACGGTTTCCCTTAGCAACATCACCGCTGCAACATCCCTTCGTCGCGGGATGCTTCGCCGCATACCAGTCCGTCGTCCACTCCCAAACATTGCCGATCATGTCGTAGACCCCATACCCATTCGGAGGAAACTGCCCCACCGGAGCCACGCCCTCATACCCGTCCTCCCGCAGATTCTGCCAGGGAAACTCCCCCTGCCACGTATTCGCCATCTGTTTCCCATCGGGATTCATCTCTTCGCCCCACGCGTACATTGCTCCATGGAGGCCACCACGCGCGGCAAACTCCCACTCCGCCTCGGTCGGCACAGCCTTGCCCACCCACTTCGCATAAGCCTCGGCATCTTCGAACGAAACATGCACCACCGGATGCCGCCCTCGGTCCTTAATCGAACTCTCCGGCCCCTCCGGATGCCGCCAGTTGGCACCCGGAACATACGTCCACCAGTTGTAGTGATTCCGCAGATCCACCCGCTGCTGCGACTTCTGGAAAACCACCGACGCCGCCACCAGCATCTCCGGCAACGCGCCAGGATAATCCTCAGCCTTCGGAATACGTTCGGCCGTAGTTACATATCCCGTCGCATCGACAAACTTCTCGAACTCCTCATTCGTCACCGTGTGCTTGTCGATCCAGAATCCATCCACCGTCACACTGTGCGCTGGCGCCTCTTCCGGATAGGCTTTGTCACAGCCCATCAGAAAACTTCCACCCGCAACCCACACCATGTTGTCGTCCTGTGTTCCAGCCGCGCTCTCAATCCCTTGCGTCGTCGTCTCCATGCAACATCCCCCCTGGATTCAGCCCCAACTTTGAGCGCACTCTTCCGCTCGCCATCTGACCTGATGATTAGAGCAGTGGCAATCCAGCAAGGAAAACTGGCAGAACTGCCAGTTACCGCTCTCCTGTGATGAACGTCCCTGAATCGCCAACTCGAAACATCGCACCGTATGTGTTAAAAAAGAGTTTCAGGCATGGCCCAGTACCCCACAGTCGAAACTCCGCGCTCAAAGACCCACCGCATCCTCGGCATAGACTTCTTCGACGGCCCCGCAAAGTCCGCCGTCGACCTCATGCGCAATGGAGGGCTCCTCGTAGTACCGGCGGCGCCTGCCCTCAAAGACCTCGACAGCAACGCCGACTACCGCGAGGCCCTCCTCAACGCCGACCTCGCCATCACCGACTCCGCCTTTATGGTCCTCATCTGGAACCGCCTGCAATCCAATCGCGTCAGACGCCTCTCCGGCCTCGAATACCTACGCGAACTCCTCCGCCAGCCGGACGTTCGCCAGCCTGGCAATACGCTCTGGATCATGGCCAGCCCGGCCAGCGCCAAACGCAATCTGGCTTGGCTAAAAAAGCAGGGAATCACCGTCCCGGAAGACCACATTTACATGGCCCCCATGTATCCCGCCGCTCGGGCTGTTGGGGGCCCCACAGCCCGCCCTGAGCATGTCGAAGGGTCCGGATCTTCGGACTTGGGTTCCACAACCCTCTCCGATCCCGTTTTACTCGAACGCCTCAACCGACTCCACCCCCAGCACATCATCGTCACTATAGGAGGAGGCACCCAGGAGCGCCTCGGCCTCTATCTCAAACGCTCGCTCGCCTATCGCCCTGCCATCCACTGCATCGGTGCCGCCATTGCCTTTCTCTCGGGCGATCAGGTCCACATCCCCATCTGGGCCGACAGGATCTGGCTCGGCTGGCTCTTCCGCTCTCTCTCCGAACCCAAACGCTACGTCCCCCGCTACCTCCATGCGTTCAAGCTCTACCCACTTATGCGCCGCTACCGCGACCGCCTCCCTGACCTCAGAGCCTGATTCCCAAAAGGGGAAAGACTGAAAATAAAGCTCGAAAAGGCGGCATATTTTCAGCGCTCGAAAAACGCCATCCAAAACACCACAACTTACCATCAAAAAACCACAAACTCACCACGTTTTTCCATCACGAAAACAACAGAAAATAGCAAAACCCACAACAAAAACAGCGTTTCCGCACCTCGATATTTTTTCCGAAAGAAGGGCAACTTCTGCCGACAGATTGGTGTCCGATAAAAACAATAAGGTGCGGCGCTGGCGCGAAAGTGGTATTACCTTACCGGCACCCCAGACCTAGAATCGCTCATATGAAGCCCTCCCCAGCTCCCCGCTTCAAGAGGCTGATTTCATTGAGGAAAACGTTTGCCCTCCTCGCGATCGGCCTGCTCGCACCGCATCTCCGCGCCCAGACAGTTGCCGAACAGTACCTCTACGCCGCCGCCAACCAGGCTCGCGCCAGTCAGGGACTTCCATCACTGCGCCTCGATCCCGTCCTGATTGAAGCCTCCCGGCAGCACGCCCGTGAGATGGCCGAACACGCCGCTATCTCCCATCAATTCAACGATGAAGCGGATCTGGCCGAACGCGGAGCTCGCGCCGGAGCACACTTCAGCCTCATCTCAGAGAACGTAGCCGAAGCCCCCAGCGCCGTCACCATCCACGACCTCTGGATGAATTCTCCCCATCACCGAGATAACTTATTGGATCCAAAGGTAGATTCCGTCGGCATCGCAATCGTCCGTCGCGACAACCAGCTCTACGCGGTAGAAGACTTCGCCAGCACCGTCCATACCCTCTCGCTTACTCAACAGGAGCGCACGGTCGCTGGCATCCTCGCGCAGACAGGACTGCATGTCGCTGCAACTACAGAAGATGCACGTCAAACCTGCGCGATGAGCACCGGCTACGCAGGCACTCGTCAACCATGGTTTGTCATGCGCTACACGGCATCCAGCCTCGATCAAATTCCCAGCCAGCTCAAGAGTCGGCTCAGCACAGGAAAATATCATCAGGCCGTCGTCGGAGCGTGCTCTCCCGCGAGCAATACCCCTTTTACTGCCTATAACATAGCCGTTCTTCTCTACCCATGAACGGTCGCCGGAACGGAGATGCCTGCCGTCTCCAACTCCTCTGCGCTCGCCGGCTGCGTCGGTTCCATCTGAAGCAGATCGTTGAAGCGGTTGAAGTAGTTGAATAAGCCAATAGCCGCCATCAATTCAATGACTTCGCCCTCGCTGTAGAAGCTCCGCAGCCGCGCAAACTCCGCCTCACTGTAGGAGTGCGCATCGAGCGTCATAACCTCCGCTAGGTGGATCGCAACCTTCTCCCTTTCGGTGAATTCGCGGCTCCCGGCTGCATCCTGAAGCGCAGCGATCTGCGCATCGCTCCAACCGAGCTTTCGTGCGATGGTTGTGTGCGAAGCAAGGCAATAAGGAGTGCGGTTCAGCTGCGAAGTGCGAACGATGACGAGCTCTTTGAGGGCCTTTGGCAAAGTTCCCGTATTCAGGACGGCTTCCATGTGCGCGATTATGGTCTCGAAGATCTCAGGCCGATGAGCCATGGTGCGGAACATGTTGGGAACGTTTCCGCGATCGCGCAGATATCGATCATAGACGACGACGGAAGTCGGCAAGACCTCGTTTCGCTGGAGACGGGAGATTCTTGGCATCGGTTGAATCCTTTCGCAGGTTCTCCTTCGCATGATAACGCCCCACGCTAGCTTCGTCTTTGACCGACATTTCCGTATTTGTTATAACTATGAAAGCGCAGCACGTGATTTTGTCCCGTGTTTCAGCACACTCCTGAGTAGCTCAATGGCAGAGCATTCGGCTGTTAACCGAAGGGTTGTAGGTTCGAGTCCTACCTCAGGAGCCAATAAAAAATCAACAACTTAGGCATTGGACGACGGGACGTAACCGATTGGTGGGAGTTTTGGTGGGACTCCTCAAATTGGTGGGCCTTTCGCGCTATCAGGTCAATGGTTTCAACGGCTTTGCCGTGGCGGGTCGTGCTGAAGTGGGAGTAACGTCGGCAATGCTGGATCGAGGAGGAGCATGACCGGAACGTGGTTGAGGTAGGCGTCGTCAACCATTGTGGCAATGGTCGAAGAGACAGTGATTCATGGCTGGAGGTTCCTCTAGTCAGATGTTACTCGGCATTAGTCGTCTTAAACCGCGATACCACCGGCCTGCAAAATGAGATCCACTGCTGAATGCAACGGCTGTGATGGACATCTGATGGCCCCCAAAATAAATTCTCAGGAGTCTCGTTGCGAGCCTTCTAGAGCCGTCATTGTTTTGGTGAGGATCTGTTCAGGAGATAAATGGCAACGCAAAAGCATCTCAACTGCAAGTGCGAGAGTTGTTTGTTGCTCGTCGAAAAGTGCGCGCCACATGTATTCCTGACTTGTCTTATGTTCCTCACGTGTCATAATGGGCCCTCCTGAGCGCCTGAGGCATGGTTAGTCAAAATCAATATTTGATAGGGACTCCGCTAATGATCATTACTCGCCACGCTTCTTGACATGCGCGGGGAGAAGATCGGACCTGCAGACATGAGCCGGATTGCTTCCCCCGGAATCGCAGAATGGAATCGTGATCTTGAATAAAGTTCCGGTCTCAATTTGCCCATCAAGATAGATCTCCCCGCCATGATCCTCGACAATTTTCTTCGCTATCGCGAGGCCTAGGCCGCTGCCCTCGGCCTTTCCGTGGCTCACAGAGGGTTGAAAGACGGAGTCCTGAATAGCAGGGGGGATGCCGGGGCCGTTATCCCAAACGCCAATTTGCAAACAGGCTTGATTTCCTGCTGTGGTGATGACGATCCGTCCTGAGTCCGGAGAAACCGCCTCGCAAGCATTCAAGACTAGGTTGGCGACCACCCGTTCGAGACGGTTGGAATCGAACCAGCCTACAGCCAAGCCTTTATGCTGGTGTTTGATCATGATGTGACGGAACTCCTTTCTCACACTTGTCATCCGGATCGCACGCTCGACTGTGTCAATGATGCTCTGGAGAGTTGGCCGAAAAGTATCGCAACCCATAGAGCACTCAAACAATGAAGTGACCAGTTCATTCATCCGGTCGATGGACCAACGGATTTCCTGGTAAAGTTCGTTCCTTTCTGTCTCGCTGATATCTGCCTGTGTGAGAAATTCTGCATTTGCCAGGATGGCGGTCAAAGGAAGGCGAAGATCGTGGCAAATGAGGGCCACCATCTTACTTAAGTCGGATTGCGGGTTCGGAATGCGAATATTTCGTTGAACGCACCGCAAAGACCCGGCCGGCAATAACCGCTCCCTGCACGCAGTTTGCTCCAACATTGAAATCCCCCTACCCTCTGCGTCGGGCCGAAGTTCAGATAGGGAGGAGGATCCCTTCCGGCTTTGGCATGCGCTACTTTGTGCCCTAGAGTTTGACATATGAAGTCCCATCTTTGAGCTGTTCAGCCAAAAACGGCGTCGTGCGGATCAGACCGACGCCGAGGTCACGCAGTTCTCTGAGGAGAGCGATTCCCGCCGCGTCGGCGAATGATATGTCCGCCAGTTCGAGGGACAACTGAACCTCACCGGAAAAAGCATGCAGATTGCATGCTGCGCGTAGCTCCTCGACCCAGGGACCCGTTATCCGGCCTTCTACCCGAAGAGTTACCGCAATCTTTGATGATTCGACAACCGTGATCCTCAGCATCGCGGTTCACCTGATCCCCTCCGTACTCTGCAAAAGCAATCGACATGCCATCCAGAAGATCAGATCAGGCCTGAAGCGATCCTCTTTGGATCGCCTGAGACCGTCCAAGCAAAATTCCTTAAAAATCAATAGGTTGTAAGGGCTTGCAGTCATTTCTGTCCGGGTTCCGGCTGCCAGGATCCGCACGCGGCCGTTTCCTCCGCGGTCTTGGACTGCGAGAGAATCCACCACATTTGGTGATCGCGGGCGAGTTGGTGTAGGAGGAACTACGACGGGCGGTGGCGAGATCCTTTGATGCCGAGCTTATTCATCCGGTGGCGAAGCGTGTTTGGATGAAGATTCAGGATCTTCGCTGCACCCTTTGGACCATCAACCACTCCGCCGGCATGTTGAAGCGCGGCGAAGATATGGTTTCGTTCTACCTCGTCCATTGTGAGGAGTGGCTTTGGAGACTTGAGGTCTGGTTGCCGATCTTCTGGAGAATCCGCCTTAGGAGCCTCCGCGCGGTTCGCAGCGGCGGCAACTGGCATCAGATCGCGATCCAGCCGGAGGGTTGGGTCCGCCGATACGATAATCGCGCGCTCAATTACGTTCTGTAACTCGCGAATATTTCCGGGCCATGGATAATTCACCAGGTTCTCCATCGATTCCTTTGAAACGCCGTCGATCTTCTTTCCCAACCGCTTGGAGAACTGGGACAGGCAGAAGGCCACGAGTTGGGGAATGTCGGAGCGGCGTTCTCGCAATGGAGGAAGCTCGATGGGAAAGACGTTGAGGCGGTAGAAGAGATCTGAGCGGAATCTGCCCGCCTGGACTGCTTCACGGAGATTGCGGTTTGTGGCGGCAATCACGCGCACGTCTACACGCAAAGGGTGGCTGCTCCCTACCGGCTCAAACTCGTGTTCTTGCAGGACGCGGAGCAGCTTCACTTGCGTCTCCAGGCAAAGCTCCCCGATTTCATCCAGGAAGATGGTGCCGCCGTTGGCAAGCTCGAAGCGGCCGATGCGCCGCTCGAGCGCTCCCGTGAAGGCCCCCTTCATATGCCCAAACAGTTCGCTCTCTACCAAACCAGCCGAAATAGCGCTGCAGTTAACGCTCACAAGGGCGCGGCCATTTCGGGAGCTGCGGCTGTGGATCGCGCGCGCCACGAGTTCCTTCCCCGTCCCCGTTTCGCCGTAAATAAGCACCGTCGAATCCGTGGGAGCGACCTGCTCCGCCGCGTTGAGCACTTTCAGCAGTGCTGGACTATTGCCCACGATCTCCTCGAAGTTATGCTCCGCGGTCAGTTCTTCCCGGAGATACACGTTCTCCTTCTCCAACCTTGTCTTCAGGCTGTCAATCTCCTGGTAGGACTGCATATTTTGAACAGCGAGTGCAACCTGGTTCGCCACTTCCTGCAAAAAACCGGCATCCTCATCCGAATACCGATCCCATTGCTGGCTCACGACGCTGAGCAGTCCGATACACTTTCCTTGAAGAGCCAGGGGTACAACGCACATCGACTGGATACCCTCTGCGGCGAGGCGGCGCTCATTGGGATACTGCTGCTCTTTTTCAAGATCGCTGCGCACGAGAGGTCGCTGATGGTCGAACACCCAACTGCCGCAGGTTTCGTTGCGGCGGAGCTCCAGCCCTGTCCGAAAGTAGTCCGAGAGCAGCTCTCCCTCCACGGCGAGGAAACGGAAAGAATCTCTCTCCGGCTGGTAGAGGGTAATCGCGCATCGGTCGAATGAGATGACAGGATGCAAGGCCTCCGAAATAGAACGCAGCAGGGCCTGCTGTGTCAGATTTGTGATGATGGCATTGTTGATCTGAAGCAAGCTGCGGTTCTGCTCTTCACTTTTACGCAGCGCCGCTTCCGCCTGTTTCCGCTCAGTGATATCGATAAAAGTGATCACCGCCCCTAGTGTTTTACCTTCCCGAATGACAATATGGGACCAATACTCCACGGGAAAGCACGTGCCATCCTTTCTCCAATAAACCTCATCATCCCTGTGGACGTTCTCGTTTTTCTGAAAACCAACATAGATGGGACATTCTTCAATTGGATACGGGGTGCCATCTTTTCGGGTATGGTGTTCCAGCGCATGCATGTTTTTTCCGATTAATTCGGCCGGGTGGTCGTATCCGAGAATGCGCGCCGCCGAAGGATTGGAGAAAAGACAAATACCTTCTGAGTCGCAGCCGCAGATCGCTTCCGAAGCGGAGTCGAGTATCAGGCGGTTCAGCTCATCGCTATTGAGCAGAATGTCTTCCGCCTGCAGTCGCAACGTGTTGTCTTGAGAAAACGGCATGGTGGACCTTGGCAAGAAAGAACGCCATTACGCCGTGGGATCAGATGCTTGACTCTACGCTTTCGCGAAGCACCTTGGATAACACTATATAGAGTGGACCATCACACAGAATGGACCATCAATTTTCGAAAAAGGTGTGCCGGCGACCAGCCCCTCAGGAATGGGCATCATGTTGAAGCGTGACGGGTGCTTAGGCCACTATCCACGAAATTCTTCAAGCTGCAACAAGTCTCGAAGCAACCAAATCTCCAATCCTAACTTTTCACAACTGATGACAAGACACTGACATAGGCATGACACCGACCTGGGCTGACCCCACTACGCTTGCTGAGGACTTCCAAGCGCAGTTCCTCCCCGCCTGCTGCTTAATTCCACTTTCCGGCACCGGGCCAGACCCGGGCACGATCGGTACCAAATCTGCGGGGACTCACAGCCTCAGGAGAGCTTGCTATGAAGACTTTTCCGCGCGTGACCAGCGGGATATCGCTGGCCTTGTCACTGTCCGCTGTCGCCTTTGGACAGCACTACACTCAAGTCAATCTCGTCTCCAACACCTCCGGCGTCGCTCCAGTCACAGACCCGACTCTCATCAACCCCTGGGGCCTGTCCCGCAGCTCCTCCAGTCCCTGGTGGATCTCCGATAACGGCACCGGCCTCAGCACGCTCTTCAACGGAGCTGGTGTAAAAAACTCCCTGATCGTCACCATTCCCAAGGTCGATCCCAACAACAAGACCTTCCCCGCCGGCACCCCCACAGGAACAATCTTCAACAGCGTACCCACCGACTTCGTCCTTCCGGGCGGTTTTGCCTCCAGCTTCCTCTTCGCTACTCTCGACGGCGCCATCGCCGGGTGGAACGCCAACGTCGCCATCGCGCCAGGTGCCGCCGCTCCCTCTGTCAATGCCGTCATCGCCGTCAAAAGGACAGACGGATCCAGCTATACCGGCCTTACCAGCGCTCTTGTGGACGGCAACCGCTATCTCTACGCAGCCAACTTCAACAACGGCCGCGTCGACGTCTACGATAGCAACTTTCACGCCGTGACTCTCAATCCGAATGATCAGGATCAAAACAACGGCAACCGTGGCCAAAACAACTACGACAACGACAACGGCGATGACAATAAAGCCTTCACCGATCGTTTCCTGCCCCGCAACTACGTTCCGTTCAACGTCCAGACCGTCGGTAACGACATTGTCGTCACCTATGTTCTCCACCAACAGGGTCAGCCTCTCGAAACCGACGGCCCGGGACTCGGCTATGTCGACATCTTCACCGCCAATGGTCGTCTTATCCAGCGCCTCGAACATGGGGACTGGCTCAACGCTCCCTGGGGAGTCGCCCTTGCCCCGCAGGACTTCGGCGCATTCAGCCACGATCTTCTCATCGGCCAGTTCGCCGGTGGCGGCACCACCCAGGGCAGCGGAACTATCGCCATCTATGACCTCGTGACCGGACAGTTCAAAGGCCTGCTCCAGGACGCCAACGGAAACACCATTGCGATCAACGGCCTCTGGGACATCAGCCCGGCCAACAACTCCGCACCGGGCAGCTACGATCCCGCCGGCTCTCCCGGCTCCGAGCTCTATTTCACCGCAGGCCCCAACAAAGGCACGGGTGGCCTGTTTGGCTACCTCAAACCCGCTGCTACAGACCTGACCGAAGGCAACGACCAGTAACGCAACCAACCTGATTTTCAGCAACAGGTGAAATGCGACGGCCTCCAAATCCGTCGCATTTTTCTTCTAAATTTTTGCCATGGAATGCCCCGGCGCGGGCTGGGTCCTTGAGGCGTAATGCGCTCGGACGATCTTTTATTCGGGATGCACACTTCGACTTGACTTCGGACTGCGGGCACCATCTCCCGCTGTATCAGGCCACTGAATGATCTGATAAGTATCGATAGGCGCGAAGGGGCGGGGAGCCTATTCAGCAGCCTCTCTATATCACCGCAGTAGCTGCCAACAGTCAACCCCGCCAGATCCAGCTCGGAGCTCGCATCGTTTTCTAACCCATACCAATCCACGAAACCAGAAAACCCAGCCACACGGCTGGGTTTTCTATGCAAGAAGCACAGCCCAAAGATCTCCAGGCACGCTGCCATCAAAATACCCAGAGGCCCCCAAAGAGCCCTGGCGTCTCGACCGAGTTCGCATGACCTCCATCGCCTGCTCCGACTGCGTTTACCTCTTATGCCAGATTGCCTTAGCACTCGGTGCGTGCTGCTGCAGGAAGTCTTTCAAAAATTCAGATAAATCGGATTGCCAATGATAAGGAGTGCCCCACTGGTCGATCGAATATTCACTCGAAACCAATGTCTTTGGCCATCGCTTATATAGTCAAATTCCTTTGTCTCGTCTGGCCCCACACAAGCCGTTTTGTCGATCAATGCAGTAGAGTGGCCATCTTCAACTACTTCCGGATACGCGTCCTGAAGCGCGACCATCCTGAGAGTGAAGTCCATCTTCTGCCTCGCTGCAGCATTGATTGAATCTCCCATCGAAACGGCGTCCGAACCTGTCTTCGCTTGAAATTCAAGCACGCGATCCTTCGTCCCCTCCGTATCGATGAAGACATGCCCCGTCCGCATTCCGTTAAGCAGCGCTCGTTCCGAAAGCTCTTGCGCATGAATAACGGTGCTTGGCCGGCCAATCGCTGATCTCGCGTCACGGGGAATATCCGCGTCATGGTTGTCACTGCCTCCAATCCCTGTGAGGCGGTAACCTTTGTTCAGCTGTTCCTCCCACAGGGAAATACCGGAGCCTGGTCCTTCCCGCAGGTCCCCGTTGACGACTTCAATCGCAGTCACACGGCTGAAGTCTGTGTTCGGCGCTGTCCAGCCGCATCCCATGCAAATCTCTCCTGTAGGCAAGCCTGGGTGGTTGATGGAGAAAACGCCGTGAAGATCCTGGACTTGCTTAAGTAGATGATTGATGTCCGGAACATACGAACTGGTTAGGCGAAAATCGATGAACTCGGTTGTTCCAAACACGTTCGCATGCCCTTGAAAAGTCGTAATCTCGCGTGCCGGCAGTAGCAATAGATGATCGAAATAAGGTTGCAACTCGCGCACGGCGTCGAATTGGGTGATCGTGTTGTGGTCGCTGATGGCAATAAAGTCGAGTCCTCTTTGCGCCGCAGTTTCGACCGTCTTGTAGAGCGGACAAGGAACCTTCTTGCCCGACTGACTTAGGCACGAGCCGTCGCTGTGAGCATCGTGCATATGCAGATCGCCGCGATACCAGGCGGGACCGCTACGCAAAGGAATCTCGCTGAAGGTGGAGACGGCAGGGAGGATTCCCATTCGTGTGAAGTAGATATTGGCTGTGAATTCAGAGCTCACACCCTCCCGGATACTGGGGACGCCTAGAATCAGCTTCCACCGTCCGGGTCGAACCGGCCCGGGAAGATAAGACGGTGTGGCATCTGTCTCGGAGACGGTGAATGCCGATTTGTTGCCTCCGCTCCACCCCCGAAACCGCTCGCTATCGAACAATCCCAGATCGATCGCCGTGTGCTTCTCTCGCTCGGTGTACGACGTTTCGATCGAGATACGAGTCACCCCTTCCGGTACTTCAAACGGAAGCTCGATATAGGTCTGACGATCCGCATAAGTAACCGTGCGATGCAATACGAGAGCGGGAGTCTGTTCCGCCCGAGACATGCCAGTGTTCAGGAACGCACAGGCCGTTGCAATCATCGACATGATTGCAAATCGTGGCAACGATCTCGTACGCCGCAGGAGAAGAAATACGGAAGACTGGCGTTTCATACATGGCCTCACATAGCTATTACTTGGAAAAAAAACCGTCCCGACGCGGTTCGCCTCGACGGCCCGCAACCAGCGTTATAGCGCAACGGCACTTAAAAGAGGTTATAGGTTCGCGATGCAATGGCTTAACCCCGCTGCCTTTATGCGGCCTGCAGCCGTGAGTGCGATAGGGCAGACCGACTATTCGCCCCTCGGCGGAAGCGGACAACAGGCTCGAGTGCCAAATTTCAATAACCCTGGACTCCTCAATCTTCAAATATTTCAACTTCACCGAGACGATTCATCTTCAGTTCCGGGCTGAGTTCTTTAACACTACCAACACACCGCAATTTGGCCAGCCCGCGACTGGCAGTCTCAACTTCAATGCATCGAGTGGCTTCAGTTCCATTGCGACTGTGAGAAACAATCAGATGCTCATCCAACTTGCGCTGAGGCTATATTTCTAACAAACTGATCAGTGCCCGATCGGCGGAGCGGACTCTTATCGTGAGTACGCTTTGCCGATCGACTCGATGCGTCTGAACGTCAGAATCTAGCCAGTGAAAGAGTGCCATCAATGGAAGAACGAACTAGAAGTGGAGTTCTGGGTATCTGCAAGATGCTTTTATGTCCGGCATTGGTATTCTCGGCAACTATTTTGGGATGCGTTCTGTCCTGTAGAGCACAGGTAGATCCCATCAATTGGGTCAATCTCTACATCGGAACCGGAAGCGGCCCTATCGGTTATGGTGGCACCATGCCGTTTGTGACCCCTCCCTTCGGCATGACGGACTGGACTCCGCAGACCCGCCAGAACAAGGTTAGTGGTGTCTCGTACAAATATGAAGACACCGCGATCTCAGGCTTCATCGGTACCCATCAACCCGCAATCTGGATGGGTGATTACGGCTACGTCACTCTGATGCCAGAGATCGATTCCGTCAAGACGGCCCCTGACGATCGCAAACTCCCCTTCATCCACTCCGATGAGGTTGCTCACCCCGACTACTACTCGGTCTGGATGAACGCAGGCAACTCGCGCAGGATTCGTACCGAAATGACTGCCACCGAACGCTGCGCCTACATGCGTTTCACGTTTCCAGCGAACGCTTCCTCCACCATCCTCGTGGAAGCGTCACGCCCCGGAATCGCAGGATTCGCCGACGTCGACGTGGCCAAGCAGGAGATCACGGGCTATAACCCCGACCGGATGGATCGCGACCTTGGCCCAATGCAGCTGACGAATTTCAAAGGCTATTTCGTCATCGAATTTCACAAAGCGTTCAGCAATTCAGGTACCTATGGCCCAACTTCGCAACAACCGGAATCTGCAACCGGAGCCTACGCAAAGTTCAAAACGACGGAGGGCGAAGTCATCGAAGTACGAGTCGGCACATCCTTCATCAGCGTAGAACAGGCCCGTCAAAATCTGAGGTCCGAGATACCAACCTGGGACTTCGATAGGGTTCGCAGTGCTCTGCGCGGAACCTGGAACGAAAAACTTGGCCGCATCGCCATCGAAGGGGCCACAGAGGATCAGCGGAAGATCGTCTATACGGGCCTCTACCATGCGCTTCTATATCCGCGAATATTTTCGGAACAAGGCCGTTACTACAGTGCCTTCGACGACAAGGTCCACAACGGCGACTCGTACACCGCCTACTCTATTTGGGATACATTTCGTGCCGAAAACAGCCTCCTCACCCTGCTCGCTCCCGAACGTATCGATGGAATGATTCAGGCTCTTCTGCAGAACTATCAGGAGGGTGGATGGATGCCCAAGTGGCCCAATCCTTCCTACACCAACATCATGATCGGCACGCATGCCGATTCGCTCGTCGCCGAGGCAATCAACAAACATTTCAAAGGCTTCAACTACAACCTCGCCTGGGACGCGGTTTACAAAGACGCAATGACGCCGCCTGATGGCGATACGACGCGACGCTGGTACGATCGCGAACCGCATACTCCCTACGAAGCTCGCGCGGGCCTCACCTACCTCAAGACCCTCGGTTACGTTCCTGCGGACAAGACGGCGGAATCAGCGTCTCGCACGCTCGAAGATTCCTACGACGACTGGTGCGTGGCCGAAGTAGCCAAAGTACTCGGCAAGACGAAGGAGTATCAATTCTTTCTAAACCGTTCGCACAACTACGAACATCTCTTTAATCCGTCCACTGGTTTCATGCAGGCTAAAAAGTCAGATGGATCATGGGCCGATCCCAAAGATGGCTGGACCGAGGGTGACACCTGGGTCTATACCTGGGCCGTCATGCACGACATTCCTGGCCTTATGCACCTTATGGGAGGACCTGAAAAATACAACGCCCGCCTCGACGAACATTTTGGCGGCCATCACAACGTCCATAGCAACGAGCCGAGCCATCACTACGGCTACTTATATGACTACAGCGGCGAACCATGGAAGACGCAGGCGAAAGTAAGAGACATCGCCGCTTCCGAATATGCCAACCTCCCATCCGGCATCGACGGCGACGACGACTGCGGACAGATGTCAGCCTGGTACCTATTCACAGCGCTTGGCTTTTATCCAGTTAATCCTGCCTCGGGCGATTACATGATCGGCAGCCCGCTCTTTACTAAGATGAGCCTTCGACTCTCGAACGGGAAACAATTCACAGTCACGGCAGAAAATAATTCGTCGAAGAATATGTATATTCAGTCCGCGTCGCTCAACGAAAAGGAGCTTAAGATCCCGGTGATCCATTACGACGAGATTGAAGCGGGCGCTTCATTGAAACTGGTGATGGGGCCGACGCCGTCCAAATGGGCTTCCGACTGGAAACCTGACCGTCTGCTCGGAACGGCAGAGACTGTTTCTGAAAAATCAAGATGAGTCTCCCCCCGAGGCGTCTTGTAGCGAAAGCGACTGCAGGAGATGCTTCGTATACAGTCCCGTCGCCATAAACTTTGCCCCGTCCCGGAGCATCATCAGGAGGACCTGCTCGCCATTCTTGTCGATGGAGGTGACCTCGTTGAGATCTACGACACAGCTCTGATATGGCAGGTCCCGTCGATTTGCGCGCCAACTGGCAATCAGCTCTTCGATGGTTGATCCTGTCAACCGGCCTTGAAGAATCCATCGTTGCTCGGATGTACTCTCGATCACAGTGATTCGCAGCATGTGCTCGTTCCTTGCAATCCGATATGTCGACGTATCTCCTTGAGACAAAACTCGCTTTTGCAAACTGGCCCGTTATTCACAACGCATCAGCGGGCGTCGACAGCCGACCAATATTTTCCTTTCTTCCATCCACCCGGACGTTCAGGCATGGCGGCTGTCGAATAATGAGAGCAATCGGTATGCCTAACATGTAGACATTTTTCAGCGGCTGACTTTTGCGGAGGAGATGATGAAATCAATACGGAGGCGTCCTCGGAGATGCTTATAGATTGGCATCGTGCCAAACGGTTGGCACTCGGCGAATCAACCTGGTGTACATTTTTTGTGAACTTAGTGTCTCTGCGGACGGGAGATCCCGAGCTTTTGCATCCGAAACTGCAGAGTTGGACGCTTCATTCCAAGCTTCGCAGCCGCTCCGTTCGGGCCAGCGAAGACCCAGTTGCTCTGCTCGAGGACCGACAGTATGTGCTTTCTTTCGATCTCCGCCAGAGTCGCAGCTCCATTTGTTTGACCATTTGGGTCAGAAGATTTTGATCTCAGGTCAGTTAAGGACACCTTTAGAACGGGTCCTTTCGAGAGGATAACCGCACGCTCAATCACATTCTGCAATTCACGGACGTTCCCCGGCCATGAGTAAGAGGTCAATGCATTCATAGTATCTGCAGCGATCGTGTCAATGTCCTTCGTCATATTGCGAGCGAAGTGCTGGGCGAAATGCCTGACCAGGAATGGGATATCCTCTTTCCGATCCCGGAGAGGCGGGACATAGACGGGAAAAACATTTAGCCGGTAAAACAAATCAGAGCGAAACTCTTGTTGCTCAACCATCGTGCCCATATCCCGGTTAGTGGCCGCGATGAGGCGGGCATCGGTGCGAAGCGTCCGCGAACTGCCCAGGCGTTCAAACTCCCGTTCCTGCAAAACGCGCAGAAGCTTCGGCTGCAGCTCAAGGGGGATCTCGCTGATTTCGTCAAGGAAGATAGTCCCTTGGGATGCCAATTCGAAACGTCCAATCCGTTGCGCGATTGCTCCTGTGAAGGCCCCCTTCTCGTGCCCAAATAGCTCGCTCTCCAGCAAACCGGTAGGAATTGCCGCGCAGTTCAGTTTGACGAACGGACGGTTTCGCCGCTGGCTAAGGTTATGAACAGCGCGAGCAATTAATTCCTTGCCGCTTCCAGTCTCGCCTTGTATCAGAACAGTTGAATTTGTCGGTGCAACCGCTTCGACTTGTCGGAGCACCTTGCGGAGCGCCGTGCTGTTTCCGATGATGTCTTCAAAGTTAAGTTCGCTGCGGATCTCATCTTCAAGATAGAGGTTCTCCCGTTTGAGTTGATCGGAGAGCTCCGTAATCCGCCGATAGGCAAATGCGTTGTCGATGGCGATCGCGACCTGTCCGGCTATTTGCGTCAAGAATTCGATTTCTGGATCAGTGAAGGCGTTCTTCTGCAGTCTCACCAGACAGAGCACTCCAACAGGGCTGTTGCACCGAATTAGCGGGAGCATGCAGAGCGTCTCGACGCCTTCGCCAGAGATGGCTCCGCTGCCGAAACCGGTTCCGTTAAGATCTTCAAGGTTGCCCACCCATGGCTTTCCAGTACGAAAGACCTGGCCGGCGAGCGAACCGTCGAGCGGTGTTGACATGTTTTGATGCGCGATGCCTTTGCCGTTTGGAAAATCGAGCGCATACAGTTCAAGCTGTTTGTTTGCTGCATCGGGCAGGATCAGGGCCACACCGTCCAGGCGCATGATCTTGCGGATGCCAGGAGAGACAGACCGGAGGACCTCCCGCAACTCGAGATTGGATACAACGCTGTTATTCAGATCGAGGATGAGCTGCAGCTTCTTCCGCTCGCTCTCCAACTGAGTTTGCACAATTTCCGAATGGGCGAAGTTCAGACGATCGTCGATTGCAAGGGCGATGTAATCGCCAATGAGGCGCAGCAAATCGATTTCGTTCTTGGAGAAGGCGTCCCGGGGCGCTCTCGCAAAACAAAGTGCCCCAAGTCGACGAACCGCCGTATACAGCGGGATGACACAGAGGGATTGGCTTCCACGTTCACGGAAAAACCGAACGACCTGATTGAACGCGATTTCCTGGTCAAGGGATAAAACAACGAAAGGATGCGGCTGCTCAGAGATCAACTGACAGATTTCATCCTGCCACGATTCCCTCTGGGACTCTGGGATGATGGCAAGTCCGCCATTGTCAGCTACGTACCCCGACAGGGCAATCTCCTTCGAAAGAACTAACGCAGTTGTTTTGGACACAACTAAACCGGAGAGCTCGGAAGCCAGAAAACGTATCAGTTGTTCGGGATCGGGATGTGCATCCAATTTGCGCGCAAAACGCACAAGTTCTTCGACCCGTTTCACCAACAGGCCATTATCGGTTAAAGGAATACGCTGGGGTTGCGACCTCATGATCGGCTAATAAACTCCCCCTTCTATCGATGACTGAATAGATGAAGTTTCGGGTCTGAAGGTAGCAACGGTTGTCCCGCCTTAGCTTGTTTTGACGTCGGGAAACCGGAGACGATTGCGGAGTTTTTCGGGCTGCCAAGTACTTGGCAGGCAGTCAACAGGTTGGCAGGCAGCGGACGGTCTAGGTCGGTTGCCGCGAAGCGCGTTTGCGACGCCCCCTTTTGAATGAGTAGCTTATAGCGGCTCGGCAAGATACAAGCTCATGGCCCGAAAGTTGCTCGATGGACGGCGAGGATCGTCTGCTCTTCCTCTGAGAATTGCAGGACAGCGCCTTTTTATTCTTTTTCTGAGGGGGCCCGGATGCATCTAGAGCAACAGCAAACTGAACAAGCGTCTAGCTTTCGCCTAGATGTCCCGCTTCACGATCTGCTCACCAAATCCCAACCTACTGCGCCTGGGCTCCTGCCCACTGGAAAGCCTCAGATATTTCCTGACCCCGTATTTCCCCAACATCCCGAACTGTTGGGGCCAATCGATGAGGCTGTCGCTTGGGTTCCACCTGAAAAACGCAGATGGGCCCCGGGGCAGATCTATCACGCGATGCAGGGATGGCTATTCCCCTACATCCGTTCAAGGGTAACAGCTGGGGATTTCCATCCTCTCATTTCGTATCTGTTTACTGAGTTCAAGTGTAATCTCGACTGCCATTACTGCTGGGCCTTTGATAACAAAGTCAAGGGAATGACCGAAGATACGGCGAAACGCTCTGTCGACTGGCTCCACGGCACGGGCTGCCGAGTGCTGGCCTACATGGGGGGAGAGCCGCTGCTGCGTCCCGATCTTATTCATCGAATCACCTATTATGCCGCTAAGAAGAACTTTTGGATCTACCTGCCGACGAACGCACGGCTCTTGCGCACCGACGTAATCGACAAGCTGGCTGATGCGGGAATCTCCACCTTCAATATCGCCGTTGACGCGGTCGATCTGAAACCGGGCTTGCCTAAGGCCCTGGTACCGATCCGCAAGCAATTTGACTACCTCATCCGCAAGCAATATGGATACGGCTTCTCGGTCTTCCTCAACATCAATATCTGCCGAAATAACCTGGACGATGTGCGAGAGCTCACCGAGATAGCCCACGACAATGGCATCGCAACCGATTACCACATCAATGAATCCCCGTTGCTTGAGCAGGACGAGCACTTCAAGCACGCGGACCACAACGTCACCTACATCACGAAGGATGACTGGCCGGCCGTGGAGGAGACCATTCAGTGGCTAACCGAAAAGCAAGATGCCGGATACAAAATGGTGAACTCAAACACCCGGTTATGGCAGATGGTCGACTTCATGAAAGGCAAACACTTTCCCTGGAACTGCCGCGCCGGTCAGAACTCCATGATCATCCGTGTCGACGGAACGCTCGCGCCGTGCTTTCCGATGTATACGGCGAGCTATAACTGGGGCGTCGTCGGCGATCACAAGTTCGACACGAAACAATTGGATCACCAGAAAGAGTCGTGCCAGACCCACTGTTTTTCCACGCTCAATCACATCCTTGGCTGGTGCTACAACGACCAGCGTGTCATCAAGTATTTCTTCAAGCAACTCGCTCATGGCTTCCAGGGAGCGAACGGGCAGATGTAACGCCGGCCTATCCCTGATACCTGGGCCGATCGAAAACTCACACACAATCGAGCACAAGGAGACGCAAATGCCGGGAACCGAAGAGATCGTCCAAAAAGACTTCGAAGTGGAAATCCAGGCTCGAATCGACGCCGAGCGGGCGCGCCTTCGCGCGGAAGCTGGATTGGCGCGTATGCGCGAGTTCAAGAAACCGGTAGAGCGCACATTCACTGCTGCGGAACGGGACTACGTGACGATTCTCTTCGGCGGTCTCACCTGGAAGCACGAAGAGATGATCAAGGCCGTCTTTCACGGCAGCGGCTATCGCTGCGAGAATATACCGACGCCGGTAGTGGATGACTTCCAGGCAGGAAAAGAGTTCGGCAACAACGGTCAGTGCAACCCGACCTACTTCACGGTCGGTAATCTCGTGCGCTACCTCCAGAAGCTGGAGGAACAGGGCCAGACCAAGCAGCAGATCATCGACAACTATGTCTTCTTCACCGCCGGCTCCTGTGGTCCGTGTCGTTTCGGAATGTACGAAGCTGAATATCGCTTCGCCCTGCAGAATTCGGGCTTTGATGGCTTCCGAGTTCTGCTCTTCCAGCAAACCGATGGCATCAAGGCCGCAAGCGGAGAGCCGGGCCT
>Ga0209624_10001243_pt1 | contig 20500 bp, 13 predicted proteins | sample JacPinW_OM2H0_O1_FD_188565 | JGI IMG/M metagenome (GOLD analysis project Ga0209624, IMG submission 188565) | Forest soil microbial communities from Algoma, Ontario, Canada - Jack Pine, Ontario site 1_JW_OM2H0_O1 (SPAdes) (version 2) | ecosystem: Environmental > Terrestrial > Soil > Boreal...
AAATGTTCGCAGACGCGGTGTTCCCGGCCCCGCCATTCGTAGAAAACACCGCACCAGTCACATTCGTGTAGTTGCCCGAAACTGTGCCGGTCACATTCACCGTCAACGTGCAGTTGCTGCTCGCCGATACACTGGCCGCGGAAAGCGAAACGCTTCCCGATCCCGCCACCGCCGTGGCTGTTCCACCGCAAGTGTTGGCCAGTCCGTTCGGCGTAGCCACCACGATTCCCGCCGGCAGCGAGTCCGTGAACGCCACACCTGTAAGCCCCACTGTGTTTGCCGTTGGATTCGTGATCGTAAACGTCAGCGAAGTAGACGCATTCAACCCAATGCTAGCCGCTCCAAACGCCTTCGCCATCGAAGGCGGCGCAATTACCGCAACGCTTGCCGACGCCGTCCCACCCGTTCCACCCTGAGTAGAAGTCACCGCTCCCGTCGTGTTGTTCTGCGCTCCAGCAGCAATCCCGGTTATGTTCACCGCGAAGCTACAAGAAGCGCTAGCAGCCAGCGTCCCACCGGACAAACTCACGCTCCCCGAACCAGCCACCGCGGTAGCTGTCCCCCCGCACGTGTTGGCTAACGCATTCGGTGTAGCAACCACTAGCCCCGCAGGCAAAGAGTCAGTAAACGCCACTCCCGTCAGCGATAAACTCGCATTCGTATTGCTGATATTTATCGTCAGCGAGGTACCACCGTTCAGCGGAATCGTCGCCGCCCCAAACACTTTCGCGATCGTCGGCGGCGCAGCTACCGTCACCGATGCATTGGAAGTATTTCCCGCGCCAGCCGTGGTCGAGCTAACCGTCACACTGTTGTTCTTCACGCCAACCGTTGCACCCGTCACATTCACGCTAAACGTGCAGCCAGCGCTTGCCGCCAACGTCGCGCCGGCAAGACTTACGCTCCCCGATCCCGCCGAAGCAGTGATCGTCCCGCCACCGCAAGTTCCCGCCAACCCACTCGGTGTCGCCACCACTAACCCTGCCGGCAGCGTATCCGTAAACGCGACGCCAGTCTGCGCAGTCGAAGCGTCTGGATTACCCACCACAAAAGTCAAAGAAGTTGACCCGCCCAGCGCCACGCTCGCGGCCCCAAAAGTTTTCGTTACCGTAGCGGGCGTCACCACCGCCAAATTCGCAGACGCCGTATTTCCCGTTCCACCATTGGTAGAAGAAACCGCACCGCTAGTATTCGTCAGGCTGCCTGAAGTTGTTCCAGTCACGTTAATCGCCAACGTGCACGCGCTGTTCACCGCGATACTCACTCCCGAAATTGAAACGCTTCCCGATCCCGCCACAGCCGTAGCTGTTCCCCCGCAGGTGTTAGCCGCACCATTCGGTGTAGCTACCACCATCCCCGCCGGCAGCGTATCCGTAAACGCCACACCTGTTAAGCCAACCGTGTTCCCCGCCGGATTCGTGATCGTAAACGTCAGCGAAGTAGACGCATTCAACGCAATGCTAGCTGCCCCAAATGCCTTCGCAATCGAAGGCGGCCCTATCACCGTCACGCTCGCAGAAGCTCCTGTGCCGGCGCCACCTTGCGTGGAACCTGCCCCGCCCGTGACGTTGTTCAGCACGCCCGCAGCCGTGCCCGTCACATTTACCCCAAATGTGCACGACGCATTCGCCGCCAGCGTGGCGCCCGACATGATCACGCTCCCCGACCCCGCGCTCGCAAAGATAGATCCGCTCGAACAAGATCCCGTGATTATGCTTGGCGAAGAAACCTGCAGCCCCGCCGGGAAAGTGTCTCCAAATCCGATTCCGCTCAGAGCTGTCCCCGTATTCGGATTGGTAATCGTAAAACTTAGCGTAGTCGTGCCGTGAAGCGGAATACTTGCCGCGCCGAAGACCTTGCTGATAGTTGGCGGCCCGGCCACCGTTACAGTCGCGGTGTTGCTCGTCGCGCCCGCTCCAGACTCGTTCGACGAAACCGCCCCGGTAGTGTTCGCCTGCGCGCCCGCCGTAACGCCGGTGACGTTCACTCCAAATGTGCATGACGCGTTTGCCGCCAGCGTTCCTCCCGACAGATTCAAGCTGCTGGCGCCCGCCGTTGCAGTCACAGTTCCGCTGCCGCAAGTTCCCGTCAGCCCATTCGGCGAAGAAATCACCAGACCGACCGGCAACGTATCAACGAACGCAACTCCCGTCAGCGCGGATGCATTCCCCGCCGGATTCGTAATTGTGAAACTCAATGTCGTCGATCCATTCAGTGGAATGCTCGCCGCTCCAAATGCCTTGCTGATTGTCGGCGCTAGAACTATTCCCGTCCCGCTCAAAGCCAAAGTCTGCGGACTATTCGTAGCCGTATCCGTTACAGCCAGCGTCGCCACCCGCGCGCCCGTCGCTCCCGGCGTAAAAGTAACCGTGATCGTGCAACTGTTCCCGTTCAGTACAGGACTGGCGGTGCTACAAGTGCCGCCACTTGAGAAATCGCCGCTATCCGTTCCGGTAAAAATGATTCTTACGATTGTGAGTGTCCCACCGCTGCTGTTGGTTAACGTCACCGTCGACGGGCTGCTCGCTACCCCCACCACCTGATTTCCGAAAGCGATGCTCGATGGAGCCAAACTAACCGGGAGAGTCTGCAAAAAGATGGAAACATTGTTGGCATTTCCGTTGGCCACGGCCAGATCAAGCGCTCCATCACCGTTGAAATCGGCAGTAGCCACGCCAAAAGCTCCGCTCGCCGTTGTGAATGTAGTGGCCGATCCGAAGTTTCCATTGCCCGCGCCCAAAAATAAGAACGCTTCGCCCGCTGTCCGGTCCGACAAAACAAGATCGAGATTCCCGTCACCGTTGTAGTCGCCCACCACGCCGGCGATCAAGTCACCTGAACCCGTCGTTGGATTTGAGTTCAGAGAGAAGTTACCCGTTCCGTCACCAATAAGGATGGCCACATCCGATGCGTTTACTGCCGCGAGATCTAAATGATTATCCTTATTGAAGTCCGCTGTGATCAGGCCAATCGGCGTCCCGCTTCCTCCCGTTGACGTCGTGCTCTGGCCTTGAAAAGTCCCATCGCCATTGCCCAATAGAATAGAAACCGTCCCATCACTCTCGTTCGCGACCGCCAAATCGAGAACTCCATCCTCATTAAAATCCCCAGGGACGATCTGCTGTGGCAGTGTTCCTACGGTAATCGTCCTTCCTGCGCCGAAAGTCCCGCTTCCGGTACCCAGAAATACGGTGATAGTGCCGTCGGTTGCGTTAGAAACCGCCAGGTCAAGGTGGCCATCCCCATTGAAGTCCGCGGTAGTGATCGCAAACGGGCCGCTGCCCGTCGTCAACGACGCCCCCGCCGTGTACGTGCCATCGCCGTGTCCAATCAGGATCGATACACCCGCAGGTCCCGTACTGCCGCTGTTTGCAACCGCCAGATCAGGTATGCCGTCTTCGTTGAAGTCACCAACCGCTATCCAGTTCGCGCCCACGCCCGCCGCCGGAGTGGATTTTGTAGTGAACGTGCCATTGCCATTGCCCAGAAGAATCGACACCGTGCCATCTGCATTGTTCGCCACTGCGAGATCTATCTTCCCATCGTTATTCAGATCTGCTGTCGAGATCCCCTGCGGCATACCTCCCACCGAAACAGAAGAACTAGGCGAAGTAGGGAACCGCGTGCTCGCTTCGCTGGCGGCAACGGGGAAATAGAAAACGTTCGAGATGCCCCCTCCCGGTGTCGGACTAACCACCGTGATCGCGCCCAGTCCCACCGCCGCCACAAAAGAATCCGGAACGCTCGCCGTCAATTGTTTCGAATTAACGAATGTAGTCGTCAGCGATATCGAATTCCATTTCACCACCGACGTCGAGACGAACCCCGTTCCCAACACCGTCAGCGTTACGCCCGTAGCTCCGGGATTGGCGCTCACCGGAGCCACCAGATCGATATACGGCACCGCGTTGATTGGCGCCCCAGCCGAAACACTCGGCGCCGTCAAGCCGCCGAACAATGTGAGTAGTAAAACGCCGATAACTGCAGATCGAAAGCGGCGGAACGATAACGGGGAAAGATACTGCGAGCGGGTAGCCGGCATGGATTGCTTCTCCTCTTGGGTGAACCTGCAATGCGGTATCCCAAGAGAAAAACCGTCCGCTGCCTGGCGGGCGTTCCTTAACCGAACCCATCAAACCTAACACGCCCTTCGCACAGCGCGCCCCGTGATTTAGCGACTTCGTTCCTATCAACCATACCCGCTACAACCGGCGATTCCTTTTCGAAGGCGTTCCTTCGCTTTTACGCGCTCCTACGGCGATTCCGCCCTCAAATAAATTCTCGTCGCGCTGTCGTTTCCAGACCCGCCCATTCGACGCACCAGTAGAGCCGTCCTACGCGCCCAGCGACCGCAACATTCGCCGCGCGCAACGTCGAGGCTCGCATGTAAAATGGAGCGGCCCGCTCGAGCCGCCACTCAAGGAGAACTACAATGCGCTTCATGATGATCATGATTCCCAAAGAGTACGAAACCGCAAAAGCCGGCTGGGTACCCAACTTCAAAGAGATGGAGAAAATGGGCAAGTACAACGAGGAACTGGGGAAAGCCGGCATCCTGCTCGCGCTCGACGGGCTGACCCCGCCCGCCACGATGAGCGCGCGCGTTACCTTCAAAGGCGGTAAGTCGAAAGTCACCGACGGCCCGTTTCCTGAAACGAAGGAAGTGATCGGCGGCTACTGGATCATCCAGGTGAAGTCGCGCGAAGAAGCGCTCGAATGGGCCTCGCGCATCCCCGGAAATGATGGCGAAACGGTCGAAGTTCGCCGGATGTTTGAGCTGACCGACTTCGATGCCGAGACCCAAAAGCATATCCAAGAGAAGTTCGGCGACGACGTCGCCAATGAGATGAGCAAGTAAAGCTTCGTATCTCGCTCAGCCTCATCCGCGATTACTTATCGATGCGTCTTTCGATGCGTGTCGATTTCAACGCGCCATTCGGTGTACCTATAGAGAGACCACTTACATGTTGAGAGAGCTTCCGCACATTTAGCGCCGACGGAAGCTCTTCTCACTCTTCGCAGCAAACAGAAGACTCGCTTACAAGGAGTTCCTTCGCTTTTACGCGCTCATGCGTGGAGCCGCGCTTGGAGCCGACGTTTCTCTTGGTCTCACTAGTAGGGTTGGATCTTTGATTTTACTGGCAGGGTAGAGAAGAGGAAACAGAACTTGGTAGCGCTAACGGGAATCGAACCCGTATTTCAGCCTTGAAAGGGCCGCGTGCTAACCGTTGCACCATAGCGCCGAGGGTATTTCGCTTTTCAGAGTTTAACGTACTCCCGCGCTTTTACCAATCTCCTCACGAACCAAGTCTCCCCCGCAATTGCGTGCGATACAGCCAAAAAACTCGGCCTCGGTACAAATTCTCCCCCGAAACATTTACGGCATTCTCCCGATGGCCGCAAAGAGCCAATCGATGCAGAATCTCCTCGATCAGGCGACCTGAAATCGTCGTGGTAGGCGCAGCGAAGTAACTGACGGGCTCTGATCATTGCTCAGCCAATACGGGATTGCGCGAAATCGACGCGCCGATTCCCTTAAAAGGAGCAACCGAAATGTCAGATCAGAATACATGCAGCAAATGCGGAAGAAGCTTCGGTTCAAGCAGTGAAGTGAGAGAGCACGAGAGAAATTGCCAGGGAAAATCGAGATAAACATCATATTCACAAACTTCATTCCATTCATAAACGGGGCGGCCCAACGGCTGCCCCTTTTTTTTCGGCCGAGCAGTCCGCCCACTCGGCGGCGCTGTCAAACGCAGACTGCGTGGCGCTTTTCCCATTTTCCACCCCGGCCAGATCGCCGCTGTCCCGGATCGGGTTCGCGTGCAGGATCCTGCTCATTTGCGAAGGGCGCCGATTTGGCGTCGGTGTACAATGTGAACTGATTTCAAATTTAAGCCGAAGTCCTGGTGGCCTCAGATGATGAACGAACATCGCAATCTTCTTTCCGTCGTGCGGCTCGGACTTGTTCTTGCCATCCCGGGAAGCCTCTTCGCTCAAGGCATCCCCAATAAAACTCTGGTTGTAAACGGCAAGACTGTCGAGGCCGCCGTCCGCCAGATCGACGGCCACTCTTACGTTGACGTTGAAACTATCGCCCGGCTCACCGATGGCACTTTCATCGTAGATCCTCATCAAGTTGTGCTCAACATTCCTGTCGCGAAATCTCCGACTGCCGCCGCGGCCACCTCCCCTGCCACCCCCGCAACGAAATCTACTGCTGCGGCTGCCACTGTCGTTGAAAGCGCTCCGCCTACCGTTGCGGCTTCTGCTCCGGTCGCCGCTGTTGCCCCGACCACAGTCGCCTCCGCCGCCCCAGCCGAGTCAGCTCCAGGAATTTCGCGCGGGTTTGCCGCACAGGCCATCGCCGCACTTGCAGACATGCGAGAATGGCGCGGAGCCACCTCCGCAATGATCACTCACGGGTTAGCACTCGGCGACGCCTGGGCCGAGAGTTACCACCAGCGCGTGCAGGAAGGTCTCCACCAAGCGCAACTGGCCGCCTTAACCGACTCCGACCGAAGCGCTCTCCAGCTACTTCAAAGTGAAGCCGACAATCTCACCACTTGGTGGAACGGGGTGCTCGCTGCTCGCCAGGATCTCAACGGCGCCACAACCATAGATCCCGACGCCCTTCAAAATGACACCGCACTCGCAAAAATACGCGCTTGCAGCCAGTTCCTGAATTCAATGCTAGTCAGCGGAACATTCACCGACAACTCAAATTGCCACTAGCCTGCAACTCTGCGGCGTAGCTGTTAGGACTTGCCAAATAAATTGTTCACCGCACCAGGTCCTTCCAAACTGCGTTTCCTCGTGGTAGCGTAATTGTGGAGTTATGAAGGCAGACCGAAAATGCCGGGCAAGGCAGTCCAGTCCAACGAAAGCCCGAGCTCTATCCACGCGGGCGTTCTTTAATGCCGCGCAAGTTTCATCCGGAGCCACGGGAGCCATGGCCTCGTCGGAGCATTCAATCAACAGCCGTTGCGCCTCCCTTTGTATCCCGAGCGTTTCCGACCCAGCTTGCAGTCCCAAATTCGGCCCTATCTGTCGATTTCTAATCGCGAACTGACGATGCGACGAGCATCGGCATCCCGAGCGCAGCGAGGGATCTGCTCTGCGGCGGATTTCGCGAAGGGAAAGAGTGCGCCTTCTCGGGTAACGAGGCCTGCCTGCCGGCAGCGAGGGATCTGCTCCGCACTTTCTAATCGCGAACTCTTAGGATTAGAACATGCTGCAACTTATTGAAAACAAACAAAACCGACCCGTTCTAATCGCGAACTTTGAACCAAATGCATCGCCCTATAAAGGAGGGCTGAATTGCCGCAATTAATGAGGACCTCAAACCCCGCTCTGAACGATCAGGCATTTCGAGGCGCGGGCATCGCTATCGGCGAGCCCATGACGCTACAAGGCACTGTCAACAAGACAGGCGTGCTGCTCCTCTGCGTGATTGCCACCGCCGCCTGGACCTGGAACATTTTCATGCACTCCCACTCGCAGGAGTCCGCCCTCAGCCTCGCGATGGTCGGCGGCATAGGCGGATTTATTTTCGCGCTCGTCACCATCTTTAAGAAAACCTGGGCGCCGGTGACCGCTCCCATTTATGCCTTGCTCGAAGGCCTCGTTCTCGGCGGAATTTCTGCGATGTTCGAGTTGCGTTTCCCCGGTATTGCGATTCAAGCCGTGAGTTTGACCTTCGGCACACTGGTCGTTCTGCTGCTGGCCTATCGCTCGGGACTGATTCCCGTCACCGAGAAATTCAAAATGGGAGTGATAGCCGCAACCGGCGGTATCGCACTTTTTTACTTCGTTTCGATTCTTCTCGGTTTCTTTGGAATCCACTTCACCACCATCAACGGCGCAGGCCCCATCGGGATTGCCTTCAGCGTTTTCGTGGTGATCGTCGCTGCATTAAATCTGGTCCTCGATTTTGATTTCATCGAAAGCGGAGTCCGCGCCGGCGCCCCGAAATATATGGAGTGGTACGCTGCGTTCGGCCTGATGGTCACGCTGATCTGGCTCTACTTTGAGATCCTGCGATTGCTTTCAAAATTGCGAAGCCGCAACTGAGGATCTCCAAAAAACGCTAGAAATTTCTCGGGGCTAGCTCACCCCGTGAGACAAAATTAGTCCGGTATCACGCCTCCTCAATGGTAACATTTTTACCCCTAAAAATTTCGCGTCGATCTCCGTGCTCTCATCACCCATCCACAAGCTATAGACACTATTGGGTTTGTGTCTTCCTCCGCATGGCCTGCCAAATGCACTCCCGATAGCAGATTTTAAGCTCATCCCGCGCCTTTCTAGGGCGACTCGAGGTCGCAAACGTGAAACAGCTGCAAACGAATTCCGAGAGCACTCAACGTTCCGCCAACCGAGCGCGCGGCTTCTCCATGATCGAGGTCAGTGTGGTGATCATGTTGATCCTGATCATTTCGGCCATGGCCATCTTCGCCCTGCAACCCAGTTTGCAGGACGCCAAGTACGACAACGCCATGCGCGAAGTGATCGATCAATTGCGGCAAGGGCGCGAATACGCCATAGCGAATCGGCGCTACGTCCAAGTGACATTCCCAATTGTTGTGATCGGCGGGCAGCTCACCCAATATCAAGTCGTGCTGACGGCGAGAAATGCTCCGCCACTGGGACCGGCCGGTGTGGACACGGTCCTAAGTACGGTTCCCATTCAGGAGCCGGCGCAGTTTTTCATCTTCCCCGGCTCGGTGGATACCCCGGACGCGTTCGGAAACGCCAGCGCGATCGAGTTTGAAGGGCTAAATCCCGGACCGGTTCTAGGAATGATGTTCCAAAGCGATGGCGAGCTGGTGGACGGCGGGACTTTCCAACCAATTAATGGAACAGTTTTCATCGGATTTCCGAACCAGGCGACAGCGTCGAGAGCGGTCACAGTTTTGGGCGCGACCGGCCGGATACGCGGCTGGAAGCTGGCGAAAACACAATGGTTTCAATTTTGAAGGAGATTGGGAAAATGCGGGAAACGAAAAAACGGCGGATAGCAGCGGGCTTCAGCCTTTTGGAAACGATGGTAGCGCTGGTCGTCCTGGCAGTCGGAATTCTGGGACTGGCGGCACTGCTTTACGATTCGTTGTCTTACATGCAGGGTTCGCAGGACGATTTCATCGCCCAGCAAAAGGCGGAAGAAGCCGCGGAAGCAATCTTCACGGCGAAGTACACCGCCAACGCGACCTTTGCGCAAATTTCAAACAACTCCGGCGGAAATCCCGGCGGGCTGTTTCTCACAGGGCCGCAGCCGCTGCTGGTGCCTGGCCCCGATGGGCTGGTGGGCTCCATCAACGACGTGGGCGCCGCACCCGCTTTCATCGTGTATCCCGGACCGGACGGAAAGCTTGGCACCGCGGACGATATTCAGGCTCCGCTGACAAATTTCACACGCACGATCGCGATTACCAATCTCGCGAGCGAACCGACTAACGACGTTCGAGACGTAATTATAACGATCAACTATACGACCGGAAAATTTACGCGCCAATATCAACTCGAGACTTATGTTTCGCAATTCTAGTCTTGCGAGGAGCCAGGGAATGAAGCGGCAAAACGGATTCACGTTAATCGAGCTAATGGTATCCATGGCCATCCTGGTGGCGACTGTCGGAGTTGTGGTAGGCGCGCTAATGCAAGCGCAGCATGCCGCACAAGGCGTGGCGTACGAAGCCAACACACAGGAAAATCTTCGCGCCGGAATGCATTTCATAATGGCCGATCTGATTCAGGCCGGTGAAGGAATTCCGCAGGGTGGCGTTACGGTACCCTACAACGCCGCTGGTAATTCCGCGATCGTTCGTCCAGGCGTGTTTGCGCCGATAGGTCCTAATTTCCCAAATCCCGTTGGCAGCGGATTCACTGCGATGCCGGCAATTGCACCAGGTTCTCAACAGGGCCAGGACGCGAAATCGGTAAACCCAACGAATGGCGCGATTCTTGACGGGTTTTTTAAGACGGACGTCATCAACATACTTTATGCGGATAACAGCCTTCAGGACGCGGCCGGCCATTATCTTTACAGCTCTCCAGTCGCGCAGCCAGTTGGTCCACCGGTTTGCGCTGGAATCATTAATGCCACGGGAGCGTCCGTCACGATGGATCCGGCTTGCTTCACCATGCCTGGCGTAACCAAGCCCATTACGGTCGGCAATTTGATCATGTTCCACAATGCAAATGGAACTGCGCTCGAATATGTGACGAGCATCAACGGGCAAACCATAAACTTCGGTGCCGGCGATCCCGCGGGCTTGAACGCAACCGGGCTGCCCAACGGCACCGTAGCGAATCTGCAGAACGGCGGCGGCGGCTTTCCGCCAACATCCATTACGCGTGTCTGGCTGATTACCTATTACATAGACTCGACTACGAATCCAGCCGCCCCCCAATTAGTTCGGCAGGTGAACTATCCAAATTTTCCTGTCGGCGCCGGTGCCGTGAATCCGCCTCAAGCAATTGCGGATAACGTTGAAAATCTTTCATTCAGTTACGACATCACCGGCTCGAATCATCCAGGGATCGGTGTTTATCCCTTAGGGCCGGGCAATGTGCCCACACCCGTCCTTCCGGATACCTCCGCACAGATTCGCGCAGCAAACGTGTTCCTGGCGGGGCGGTCGGAAGCGCCCTACCTGGCATCGTCGTCTCCGCAATACCTGCGGAATAACTTAAGTACGCAGGTCAGCATTCGCAGCCTTTCATTTACAAATACCTTTACGACGGCAGCGGCAGCGACAGCTCCGTAGGACGCGCTCGCGCAACTTTGGCAAAGTTTTCAAAGGAGATTTGCAGTGAGAAACCAACGTCAGAATGGAGTTGCACTAATAACCGCCCTGTTCGTACTGATCCTGGTCACCGCTTTGGCGGTCGGAATGTGCTGGATGGTGATGACCGATCAGAGGCTGGGTGGAAATAACCAATTCCGCGAGACGGCGTTCTATGGAGCTGAAGCGGGCATGGAGAAGCTGACTGCCGACGTAGGAACTCAGTTTGCGAACCAAGGCTCGCTCTCCGCCGCGGATATGACTACTTTAACTTCAGTCGCTAATCAGCCCACAATTACAGGCATACAATTCTTGGATGCCAGCGGTAATTCCACCTATCAAATTTTGTGCGGAAACCCGCTGGCGAGTCCGTGCACTCCGCTTTCGTCCAATGCCACCATGCTCCCTCCGAGCCCGTATGCGGGCATGCAGGGACTCATCACTCCTTTTACGCTTTCAGTTACTTCGCGCGGGACGGTGACGGGCGCGGAAGTGAAATTGACGCGTCAAGTGCAGGTGGTAGCGATTCCAGTTTTTCAATTCGGCATCTATTCGGATTCGGATGTGAGCTTCTTTGCCGGTCCTCCGTTTGATTTTGGAGGCCGCACTCATACGAATGGCAACCTGTGGTTAGCGGCGAACAGCGGTCCATTGTATTTGGCTGACAAGGTAACTGTAGCGGGCCAGGTAATCCGTACAAACCTGGAAAATGGCACTCCACTCGCAGGCACGAGCTATACGGGAGTGGTAACAATCGCGACCACCCCTAACCCCGCGACCTTGCCCGCCGGCCCGACTTACGGGAATGCGCAATGGTCTCCCTTGGGATTAACGGAGGGGAGCGTCACGGCCGCCGGCGGCCCCGTAAATATTACTAATGTGGCGACCGCGGTACCGAATACGGGTCCGCCAACATGGAATCCCACAATCGAAGGCCGCTATAACGGGCAGCTAAACAGCGGAGTACCAATTCTAACTTTAACGACTACAGCACTCGGCGGACTCGTTCATCCCATTTCCTTGATCCGCAGACCGACTCCGGGAGCGAGTACGGCAGTTCTGAACGAGCAATATTTTATTGAGGCGTCCCTACGAATTTTGCTCGACGACTATCCGACCGGCGTAACCCCGGGTACCGCGGGTGCGTGCCATAACGCAGACATGATGGCCGAACAAACGGTCACCTCGGGAGTAGACCCCATAGATTTGGCGACGCTGGCGCTAAGTCCCGCAACGTACGGCTGGTATACGGGCGCCAGCAACGTGCCCGCGCTGAGAATTCCGCTTCCGTTATCGGGGGCCACCCCCAATTACTCAGCCGCCAATGGGTATTGGATCAAAAATGCCGAGCCCACGATTACCGGCTGCATTAAAATCGAATATCAGAATCTAGGCGGCGCTTGGACCGATATCACACCACAAGTCTTGGCGATGGGATTTACCGGTCGGAATATCAATCCTCTGGGCGGGAGCTATGTTATACCGCCAGCCCTTCCTCCGCTAACGAGCAACGTGGCGCAGGGGCCCACCACTAATCCCAATGTTCCCGCTAAAATCGGATGCACCGACCCGAGCCCTAACGCGATCATACGAATCGAACGCTTGCGAGACAACCCGTCCGTGGACGCGGCCGGAGGTTGCGGAACGCCAACGGTGACCGGGACAGACTATTGGCCGATGGCGCTTTTCGATTCTAGAGAAGGAACTCTAAGAACGGTGGCCCAGCCCTCGCCCACGCAAATCACGGCGCAAGGCGTGATGTATTACATCGAGTTGGACGCGGGAAACCTCGCTAGTTTTTTCAACCTGAATCCCTCTGGGTTGGCCAATATGAACAACGATACGGGAGGGTTCACCGTTTACTTCTCGGATCGTCGCGGCGAACGGACGGACCCGAATGCGGCAAACACGAAAACAGGAAGCTTCGGATTCAACGATGTGGTGAATAACCCCGGCAACGGATGCCCAAACAACACTCTCGACCAGGGCGAAGACCTGGAAGGCGATGGCATTCTGCGAACCTATGGAGGAGCAGAGACGATTCCGCTTTACCCTCTCGCCAGTGTAGCCACCAACTGGACAGTCAATCCGTTGTGGAACGGAACGAACATGACAACGGTTTTGCAAGCGCAAACAGGCGCTGGCGGGGAGTGTCCTGCTCCGACCGTCGCTGCGCCAATGAGCACCAACAATTGGCCCGGAGTTCTGTACGTGAATAATCAAGAGGCACGCGAAAATCCGCCGGTATTTTTCCGCCGCGCGTTGAAAATCGTGAACGGGCAATCTTTGAATCTGGGCACGACCTGCGGTGCGGTTCCGTGCGGATTGACTATCGCGTCAGAGAACCCGGTCTATATACAGGGCGACTATAATGCGCCGGCGAACGGTACGTGGGCTGGTGCTAGCGTAGCCGCGGCGGTCGCGGCAGACGCGATCACTTTGCTCTCCGACAACTGGAATGATGTGAACTCGTTCGTGTACCCTTACTCAATCGGAACTGCCGGCACCCGCACGGCGGTTCAGACTGCCTACCGAACCGCATTGATTGCCGGCAAGAGTATTCCGTTCGTAAACCCCGCCGGAGAAGTGGCGGACTTTGGAACGGATGGAGGAGTGCACAACTTCCTGAAATTCCTTGAAACCTGGGCCGGTATTAACTGCTACTACGAAGGCTCGCTGGTGAGCTTCTACTATGCCAGGCAAGCCGTGGGAACCTACAAGAACTGGAACGCGGTTTACAGTCCGCCAAACCGGAACTACTTCTTCGATCAAAACTTTACGCTAGGGCCGCAATTCCTGCCTCCGAGGACACCGTCGTTGCGCTCTATCAATACGATCGGCTTCTCGCAGGAATTGTTGCCGACCCAGTAAAACAACTTGCATCTGCGATACCGAAGCGGCTCCCCGAAGTTGGGAGCCGCTTTTACTTTGGCGCGGTGGCGTAGAATTAGACCACGTGTGACGTCGCGCATCCGCTTGCCGCGTTGAAAATCCGTTACGCTTCCAAAAGAAATTACGGTGATGCCGGCAGCGTGCGAACGTTGAAGTTTGTGTTGGCGGCAGGCGCCGTGCACGAAGGCGTCACAGCCTGCGAACAGAGATTCGCCGGGGTGTCGAAGTCGGACGGGAGAGCGATGCCAACCAGCGGCTCTGCGTACAAATTGTAGTTGCGGCCGACGGGCAGCCGTTCTAAATCGTATGAGCCGTCAAACTGAGTGGGCGGACTCGCCGCGTTGCAGCTTCCGCTGGAAAAAGCGGCAGCTACGATTGCGCCGGTGTCTGCATCCAGCGCGACGACTTGCGCGCCTACCATCCCGGTAACGGACGAACCGGTGGAAGGAGCGGGAAGATTCGCCAGAGCGAATGGATTGGCGGGTAGAATTTGGCCGCGAATTGCGCCGATGTTTACCGTGTCATTCGGATCGGGATAGAGCACGCGGATGCCGGTGCGGTCATCGTCACTCAGCGGGCCATCCGGTACTTGCGCAGTCGGGCGCGAACCCAGGAATGTGCCGGGCGTGGGAGCGAAGGGAAACATCATCGCGCGAATTACCGCCGAATGGTCCAGTCCCATCCAATGGCCTAGTTCGTGAGTGAGAAGAGATTCCAGATCGTATGCGGCGTCGCCTTGAGTGGTCGCCAGAGCCGCGGGGGTGGCGAAGGTGACTTCGCCGGTATTGCAGAAAAGTGTGTCGGCGTCGAGGATTTGGCCGGCGAACGCCGACGGGCCGCTCGCGCCAACGGTGACGCCCGGGGCGTTTGCGACAAAGGTGCGCGTGAAGGCAAGAACGCCGGACGTGAATGCCACGCTCGATTGATTGAAGCAAACCGTATTGAATCCGTCGGTGTTGCTGCCCATGTCGTTAGTGCAGGAATCGGCGGGCGTGACACGGACGAGAGAAGATTCCAGTCCGGGATGCGCCACGGAGTTAAACGTGGTGCCGCTTACTCCGGCCCACACGAAAAATGAGTCGGAGATGGATTGTTCGATCTCGTCGAGCTGTGCGGACGTGCCAGGTGTTGCAACTGTGAGAATCACAGGCGAGGCCGTGGTCGGCAATGAGGTGCTCCATTGACGGTCGAGCGGCGAACTGACCGAAAGATTCCAGTGATTTGGTTGCGGACATCCGCCCGATAGCGGAACTGTGGACTCGTAGGTGTAAGCCTGCGCGGCCGGCATAAAGCTTGTGACGGAAAAGAGCAGCGCAATCGTGAACCATGCGAAAGCTTGTTTCATTTTTGTGCTCCTGGTTCTTGCGGCGCCGCAGCGGCGACTTGCGCGCGGAATTCGTCCAGGGGAAGATCGCGAATGCCGGACGGCGTGAATTTTTTGGTCGAGGGATCGAAGGTGTCGAATGAAGCGCTGTCTTGCGTGACTGTTTCGGTACCCGATCGCGGGTCCCGGTGAATCCGGAATGTTCCCTGCACCCAGCTCACTACGGAGAAATCGCCGCGCGCGGTTGGCGCCAGGAACAGCACGACTTCTTCTCCGGGGTGAAAACGCGGGACGCCCGAAACATTCGACGTTAGATTGCCAACTCTCCCGCCGAGAAGCCGGACGCTGACGCGCTGCCGGGACGACCCTTTCCAAATCTCGCTGGGTTCAAAGGTGGAGAAGGTCCAGATTTCAGCGGCATCCCATGCGGAGGAATTTTCGACACAACGCGCACGAATTATCAGGCGCGATGCTTGCGTGAGCTTTTCTATGGACATGTGCGCCAGCGTGGTGGGAGCGGCAGCGTTGCACAGCAGCAGAAAACTGCAAAACGCAAAGACAACAGAGCGGCGCGACACGATTTTGCAGATCATTTTATTGAACCTCGATCATTGCGGTGGCTGCGGCACGGTCGTTATTGAGCGTGGTGATGAAGAGCGTTCGCACGCCGGGAAGAGTGGTGCTCGAAATTTGCAGATCCAGCTCGATAGTGTTGGGAAATAGTCCGGTAATGGCTGAGGCGGTGATTCCGATATCTCCTCCCGGGGGGCCGGTAAAAACATAGGTGAACGTGGGGTCGAGCAAATTTCCGTGAACGCAAAGGCTCACGGTGGAAGTGCCGGAGGAAGGACGCGTGATGGTGATGGGCGATGCTTGGATCTCGCAAGTGGTTCCGCCAGTGAGCGGACCGAAAAAGTCCACGTTGATGGGCGCGGAGACGGCCGCGGTGGTGGGTTCATTGACAACGATATTCGTGCCGGTTGAAGAAGGCTGGCCCGCGGTGAGCGTGATTGTGCCGACGGAAACGTCGAAGGGCACGATGACGAATGGCACGGGATTCGAGAGTTGAGAAAGCGGCAGAGGATTTTGGATTTGGATTGTTAGCGTAGCGGCGGATTGTACGTCTGACGGATTGAGCGCGGTAGTGCAAGCAGTGGCGGTGGGGCAAGCGGTGGCGCGCGCAGTACCGTTGATGAGAATTGAGGAAGCCGTGGCGCCGGAACCCGCGACGAAATTTACGCCTTGGAGCGATAGCGGAAAACTTTCTGCTGCGCCGGCCATTACGCTCGACGGGAGTATTACTTCGATCGTCGGGCCGCTGGTAATGGCGACCGTGGCGGTGGCGGATTTTGTGGCGTCGGCGAGGCTAGTGGCGATCACGGAAATCGCGTTGGGCGACGGAGCGACGGTGGGCGCGGAATAAAGGCCGGTTGAGTCCACCGACCCGCAGGCGGCGCCCGAGCATCCTTGTCCTGATACGGCGCTTTGAACGGTCCAGGAGACGCCGGTGTTCGCGCTGCTGGTAACCGTGGCGAAAAAGCGCTGTTGAGAAAGTGCGGCGGTGGACGGCGCGATGAACGCGAAGGGCGGCGAGATGGAGATGGACGCAGTGCCCGTTGGGCCGGTGATTATCACGATTGCCATGCCGGTGCGCGTGGGGTCCGCGGCGCTGGTTGCAGTAACGGTGACAGGATTCGATGTGGGGACGGTTGCGGGCGCAAGAAAATCTATGCTGCCGGAGGCGGGGCCTGTCGGCGCGATGCACGGAACAGTTGCAGGCTGGCAGATTTGGCCGAGGATTGTGTTTCCGTTGGCGACGCCGTTTACGGACCAGCTGACGGCGGTGTTTGAGGCGTTTGTAACTGTTGGCATCAGCGTGACGCGCTGATTGATGGCTACAGATGTGGCGGAAGGCGCGACTGTAACGTTGACGGTGCTGACAATTGTGACGGTGGCGAGAACTGCGGCGGTGCCGGCTACAGCGTGAACGGTGACGGGATTAGCAGATGGCAAAGTTGCGGGCGCGGTGTATTGCGCTGTGTTTGCGCCGGTGCTAACGATGGTGCCGACCGCGGAGTTGCCACCGAAAATTCCGTTCACGTCCCAGACGATTGCTGTGCTGGCGGCCGGGCAGAATGAAGCGGTGAAGTTCTGCGTTGAGCCAAGCGCGACATTTGCGGAAGTCGGCGACATGGAATTTGTGCCGGTGCAGGCGATGGTGACGCTGGCGCTTGCTGACTTTGAGGTGTCGGCGACGCTGGTTACTGTGACGGTGATTGTGGGCGGCGTAGGCAGCGATGCTGGCGCCGTGTAAAGAGCGGTGGTTGGGCCGTTCGGCGCAATCGTGCCGAGGGTGGAATTTCCTCCGACGATGCCGTTCACGCTCCAGGTAATTGCTGTGGAGGGGCTACCTGTTCCAGGCGTGACAGTCGTGGTGAAAAGCTGCGCTGCGGAGGTTGAGACTGTCGCAGAGGTTGGAAGCACACTAATCGCGATGTTGTCTTGCAAAGTCACGTTGACGGTAGCGCTGTCCTTCAGATTGACCTGCGCCACCGCTGTGACCGTCACGCTCGATCCGGGCGGAAGAATCGTCGGCGCCGTAAACAGGCCAGCGGTGGAAATTGTTCCGGTGGTCGCGCCTCCTCCCGCGACGCCATCCACCTCCCATGTGACGTTCGTGTTTGCGTCACCGGTTACGGTGGCCTGAAATGTTTGTGTCTGGCCAAGAAAAAGGCTGGCTGTGGCGGGTTGAATCGTAACAACCACATTCGGTGGAGGAGGTTTTGGCGGAGTACCTGCGTATCCGCAACCGATCAAGGCGATGACCGCAAGCGCCAAAAGCAGCACAAGGATTCCACCAATGAAAATTTGTCGATTCGCGACTGCGTCCAAGTCGCTCATGTTGAAATTTGAATTGCGCGACCGGCGCGGACTAAATTCTTTGCGTTGTCCCAAGATTTTCATTGCACAAACATGAAGGGCAAGAGATGTGCCAAAGCGGAGCACAATTTGCGGAATTATTTTTCGGGCCCTGCGTGTTCAGAGATTTTCCGTGTAAGGTACGACGGGTTCGCAAGTTAGCGACGTTGTTTAGAACGACGTTCAGCGCGGAATCTTACTTTCGTTCACGCGAGTAGCCGCGTTTTCTAAAATTCTCTTCTCCCAAAATGGCAGCGAGCCATTCCATTTCGGGACACGGTGCCGCACGATGCGGCAGGTTGCGAAGATTGACACTTCGGGATTGCAGCCGAATAATGCCGTTATGACCAAGCCAGAAACAGTGCGCCGTATCAAAGCCTATTCCGCCGACAGCGGCTATGTTTACCAGTATCAATTTCAGGACGTGCATCCCGCCGAAAAGGCCGGAGCGCCCGGAAATGAATACATCTATTATGTCTCTGCCGACCGCAAGACAATGTTCCCCGTGCGCATTTTCGTTCGGCGCGATGCACTGGATGGCTGGACGAAGAAAACTGGGCGCGTACTGACCGGGACCGAGGAGTATGCGGTGGCGAAAATGCGGCTGTTCCAAGCGTTGGACGAAGTGGAAGACTTTGCTACCAAGCGCCCGGATCTTGTTGTGGATGAATCGAACCTGGGCGCACTGCTGGAACGCCTCGACCTGTAATCAATTCTTCTAATCAATTCTTCTCGCGCCAACCCACGATCTAATTCCAGGGGAGCGCCTGAAGTGAGAAAACGCGATTTATCCTATTCGGATAAATGCCGCGAGCCGAATGTCTAATCTTTCGAAAGAATTGCGTGAAGCGCCGGCTCGAGATTTTCGTAGCGAAAATCATAGGTTGCCGTGGGAACGCGGTCCGAACGTACTTGCTGGCTGGAAAGCAGTAGCGCATCGGCCATTTCACCTAGGAGCAAACGCAGCGCGAATGCAGGAGCGGGGAAAATCGCTGGGCGATGGAGCACGCTGGCGAGCACCTGCGTGAATTCCGAATTTCGCACGGGAGCCGGAGCGACAACGTTTACGGGCCCGCTGGCCTTTTCATCTGAAATCGCAGCCTTTAACAGACCCACTACATCGTCAAGCGCGATCCACGACATCCACTGCTGGCCGCTTCCCAGCCTCCCGCCGAGGCCCAGCTTGAAGGGAGGAAGCATCTGCGTCAACGCGCCTCCCTTTGCAGAAAGAATCACTCCAAATCGAGGGATAACCGTGCGAATGCCGCCCGATTGCGCGCGGAGAGCTTCGGCTTCCCAGTCACGGCAAGTATCGGCCAGAAAATCGTTTCCGCCGGCGCTCGATTCAGTGAGGACTTCGTCGCCGCGATTGCCGTAATAACCGATCGCCGAGGCAGAGACGAATACTCGCGGTTTCTGTTTCAGGCGCGTGAAAGTATCCACAAGCACCCGGGTGACATCAATCCGGCTGCTGCGAAGGATTTTTTTTCGCGCGGGATTCCAGCGGCCGCCCCCGATGCTCGCGCCGTTCAGATTTACTACCGCGTCGGCGCTTTCCATGGCATTCGTGTTTATAAAGCCGCTGGCGGGGTCCCAGCGAATGTTGCCCGCAGACGCCTCGCCGTCAGGTCGAACCAAAAGAGCTACGGTGTGACCTTCGCCGCGCAAAGATTCAGCCAGCGCCGTGCCCACCAGACCAGATCCGCCCGAAATCAAAACTTTCATGAAGCAGCCTCCGCGCCGGTCATGAAGTTCGCACAATAGAGCCGAAAAGCTGAAGACGCAGGGATTTTTGGATGGTCTATTTTCAGACAACGCCCCATTTGTTGTTATTGAAGAAGCCGGGAAGTTTACAGCCGGATGCGGCGTCCCGCACTTGCTTCGTTGATTGCAAATATTAGCGCAATTCGCGGCGAAGGGCTGACGAAAAAATCGATATGCCCCTCACTTGCTTCGCCGGCCTCACTGGCGGACTCTGGAATCGCTTTGCAGGGAACGGCGCGATAGAATCAGTGCAATGCGCGTTCGCGTGCTTTTTTTTGGGCAACTAAAGGAAATCGTTGGCCTGGCGTCGGAAGATGCCGGGCTTTCGGAAGGGGCGCGCGTGGAAGACCTTTTCGAGCGCTACGCGCGGCGCTTTCCGAAGCTGGCCGAATTTCGAGGCTCGATCGCGCCTTCGGTAAATCAGGAATATGCCGAATGGCGAGCGCCAGTCGCGGACGGAGATGAAGTGGCCTTCCTGCCGCCGGTCAGCGGCGGGCAGGGTGCAACAATCCAAGGTGATGTTTTTCAGCTAGTGCGCCAGCCGATTCAGCCGAGCAGACTTCTCGAAAACATGAAAGCTCCGGAAGATGGCGCGCTGGTGGTTTTCGACGGCTTTGTGCGCAACAATTTTAAGGGAAACCGCACGCTGTACCTGGAGTATGAAGCTTACGAAACGATGGCGTTGGGCAAAATGCGCGAGATCGGCGCGCAAATCCGAGATAAATTTCCCATCCATCGCGTGGCCATCATCCACCGGCTCGGACGTCTCGAGATTGGCGAGACCAGCGTATGGATTGCGGTCAGCTCGGCGCAC
>Ga0209624_10001244_pt1 | contig 20499 bp, 16 predicted proteins | sample JacPinW_OM2H0_O1_FD_188565 | JGI IMG/M metagenome (GOLD analysis project Ga0209624, IMG submission 188565) | Forest soil microbial communities from Algoma, Ontario, Canada - Jack Pine, Ontario site 1_JW_OM2H0_O1 (SPAdes) (version 2) | ecosystem: Environmental > Terrestrial > Soil > Boreal...
CAAATATTCGTATGTCAGTTCTCGCTTGGTGCGCGAAGTGGCGCAGGCCGGCGGGCCAGTAAAGGGACTTGTTCCGGAGATCGTGGAACAGAAACTGCGCGATAAAATCGTGTCCGCAAGGCAGCCAGAGCCGCGTGCCATAGAAATTCTGGATCGCATCGATCTCGGCGGAAAAGAATTAGATCCAAAAGTAGTAAAAAGGAAAAAGAAGGCATGACCACGGCTACCAGCGAAGCACTAAAACTTACCGACCGCATCAACCGCATTGAGCCGTCAGCCACGATGGCGGTGGTGGCCGAGGCTGACAAGTTGCGCGCGCAGGGCATCGACGTGGTGGACTTTGGTGCCGGCGAGCCGCATTTCGCTACGCCGCAACACATCAAGGACGCGGCCATCGCTGCCATCCAGGGCAACTTCACGAAATACACGGCTGTCCCCGGCACGCCCGAATTGCGCGATGCGATCGTGCATCGTCATGCCGCAGACTTCGATTCCGATTACCGCCGCGAAGAGGTAATCGCCGCGACCGGCGGCAAGAATGCGCTCTTCAATGCGATTCAGATGCTCGTGGATCACGGCGACGAAGTGATCCTACCGGTGCCTTACTGGGTTTCGTTCAAGGACATCGTGCGTTATGCCGGCGGCCAGAATGTGTTGCTCGAGACGGACGAAGCGCAAGGCTTTCGGGTCACGGCGGAGATGGTTGCCGGGCTGATCACGCCCCGGACCAAAATGATCATTCTGAATTCGCCCTCGAATCCTTCGGGCGCGGTGATGAGCGCGGAGGATCTGACGGAAGTGGTCCGGTTGGCCCACGAGCGCGGGATCTGGGTCCTTTCCGACGAGTGTTACGTCTACCTGAATTACACGGGCAGGAATTTTTCTGTGGGATCGCTGCGCGAGTATAAAGAGCGCATCGTGGTGCTTGGTTCGCTCTCGAAAACTTACGCCATGACGGGCTGGCGGCTGGGTTATGCCCTCGGTCCGGCGGCGGTGGTGAGCGCAATGTCGAAGTTGCAGAGCCAGTCCACGTCGAATCCAACCTCGATCGTGCAGAAAGCCGCCGTCGCGGCGCTGAAGGGACCGCAGGACTGCGTCGAAGCGATGCGGCGCGAGTATATCGATCTTCGCGACTACGTGGTGAAGGGCTTACGGTCGATTCCGGGCGTGACCTGCACACTGCCGGAAGGCGCGTTCTACGCCTATCCCAACATTTCGGCGTTTCTGGGACGCGGCACGGTGAAGTCGGCGTCAGACGTGGCCGGGCGGCTGCTGAGAGAAGCGCATGTGGCTACTGTGCCGGGAGAAGGTTTCGGGACCGGCGAACATATCCGCGTTTCCTACGCAACCTCGAAGGCGGAGTTGGATCGCGGACTGGAACGCATGCGGAAATTTTTCGGCGCATTGTAAGCACGAATTTCAGACGCGCAGGTTCATGGAAGTTTAGGTTCGGCCGAGGCCGTCCGTTCGCGAACGGCCTTTTTTATATAGATCACCTGCCATGGGCAATCTCTATCCACTTTTGATGTTGCCGGGATTTGACCCGCGCCCCTGGGGCACCCATGATTTGTCGCCGATTTATCCCAATCGCAAGTTCGAAGAAAAGATTGGTGAGGCCTGGCTCAGCGGAGACGACTGCAAGGTGGCCAACGGGCTGTTCACCGGACAGACGCTGGCACAGTTGAGCGAAAAGTACGGGCGGGACCTTGTGGGCGATGCCGCTCCCGATGCCCGGCGCTTTCCACTCCTGCTGAAGTTTCTCTTTCCGCATGAGAAACTCTCGGTGCAGGTTCATCCCGATGACCAGCAAGCGCGCCGCGTGGGTCAGCCCTGGGGCAAGACTGAGTGCTGGTATGTGGCCCATGCGAAGCCAGGAGCGCAGATCGCATTGGGATTGAAACCTGGCGTGACCATTGGACAATTAGAACAGGCGATCCGGGAGAAGCATGCTGAAGATTTGCTGAACTGGCTGAACGTTTATACCGGCGACATGATTTATGTTGCCGGAGGAACCGTGCACACGCTGGGGCCGGGCTCCGTGATCGTCGAGACGCAGCAGCAATCGGACACGACCTATCGTCTGTATGATTACGGACGGCCGCGTGAGTTGCACCTGAAAGAAGGTCTGGCCGCGGTGAAGTTGAAAGTCGCGTCCGGAAAAGTTGTAAGGCCGGCTCCGGCGCAAATCCCCGGCAGCAACAACCGGCGGGCTCCTCTGATCGCCGCTCCTTACTTTGTGGTCGATATGTTTGAGATGAAAGACGCGCAGGAACTGAACACGCTGGACGATTCCGGCAAGAGTTCGGCGCAGATCCTGGTGGCTGTGGAGGGATGTGGAGTCGTAGAAGCAGCCGGGGTAGAACCCGTGACTGTGGCGAAAGGTGATGCGGTCGTAGTTCCCGGGGCGGTAGGGAGCTTCACGGTGCGTCCGCAGTGGACGCTGGAGTTTCTGAGAGCGCGCGTGCCGGGGGCGGCGTTGCCCGAACCGGAAACGCGAATGTAGTGAGTGGAAATCGAAGAACTTGGCTAAGAACTCAAACTTCTATCCCGTGATCCTTGCCGGCGGCCGCGGCACGCGCTTCTGGCCGTTGAGCCGGAAAAAGCGCGCCAAGCAGTTGCTGGTGCTGGACGGTAGGCAGACCATGATCCAGCAGACACTGGCGCGGCTGCTTCCACTGGTCCCGCCGAAACAATTCTGGATCATTACCAACGACGATCTTCGTCCCGCGATCCTGAAACAGTTGCCAAAGTTGCCGAAGGCGCAAGTGCTGGCAGAACCGATAGGCCGCAACACCGCGCCTGCGATCGGTCTCGCCGCTTTTCTGCTTCTGCGCGAACATCCCGATGCGGTGATTGGAATGTTTCCTTCCGACCATGTGATCGCCGATGAAACAAGTTATCGCGCAACGATCGAACGCGGGGCAGAGATCGCAGCCGCAGGCGAGAACATTGTCGTCCTTGGCATCCGCCCTACTCGAGCCGAAACTGGCTACGGCTACATCGAGGCGGGCAGCGCTTCCAGCGGAGGCGCGCTCCGGGTGCGCCGCTTCACCGAGAAGCCTGACGCTGGGAAAGCGGCTGCTTTCGTGGCTGCGGGAAATTATTTCTGGAACAGCGGGATGTTTCTGTGGAGCGCTCACACACTGGCCAGTGCGCTGCACGAGCACCTTCCCAAGACCGCTCCACTGCTGGAAGAAATTGCTGCCACTTTTGGCACGCGAAAGTTTGCGGCCACCTTCCGCAGGCTGTATCCCAAGTGCGAGAACATCAGCATCGATTACGCCGTGCTGGAACCGCGTTCAGTGAAGGGTGACGCGGGAAACATCTTTTGCGTGCCCGCCGATTTCGGATGGAACGACCTGGGCTCCTGGACCGCGCTGCACGAGCATCATACGAAGGGCAATCCGCCTGACGGCAACTTGATTAATGGCGCGGGCGTGTTCGTCTTGAATGCCCACGGCAACTACGTGCACGCGCCGGGCAAGTTTGTCGCGGCCGTGGGTGTGAGCAATTTAGTGGTGGTAGAAACTCCGGATGCATTGCTGATTACCACACTGCAGCACGCGCAAGACGTTGGTAAAGTGGTGAAGCATCTGGACGAGAAGAAGCTTCACAAACTGGTGTAAAAAGTGGTCAGGGTCCAGTGGCACTCGGAGTTTCTGGCCACTGGCCACTGATCACTGGACACTGAACTTTCATGGCTCAAGAAATCAAGTTCGGAACTGACGGGTGGCGCGGCATTATCGCCGACGACTTCACGTTCGACAACGTGCGCCAGGTTGCTGGCGCCATCGCATCCTACGTGTTGAAATACGAGGACGCGAAACGCGGAATAATTATTGGTTATGACACGCGCTTTGCTTCGCAGCGTGCGGCGCAAGTGGCTGCCGAGGTGATCTCCGTTGCGGGCATTCCGGTGAAGCTGGCCAACGATTACACGCCGACACCGGCCGTCTCGTACGAGGTGAAAGACAAGGGTGCTGCGGGCGGAGTGATGGTCACCTCCAGCCACAATCCGTGGAACTGGAACGGACTGAAGTTTAAGGGGAAGTTTGGCGGGTCCGCCACGCCCGCGATCATGAAAAGGGTCGAGGAAGAGTTGCGGGCTGGTGCGATGCCGCAAGGGTCAAGAGCTGCCATCGAAGAAGCTGACCTAAAGACACCGTACATTGCCGCCGTCTGCCGCTTTGCCGACATGGATCTAATCAGCAAAACCAAGTTCAAGTTCGCGGTCGACTCGATGTACGGTTCCGGCCGGGGAATTCTTGCGGGAATCTTTCAGAGTCGCGGCGTTCCGTTCGTGGCAATTCGGCAGGAAGTGAACCCACTTTTTCCTGACATCAATCCCGAGCCGATACTTCCTCATGTCGCTCTTCTGCAGGAAACGGTCGTCAGAGAAAAGTGCGACGCCGGGCTGGCCACTGACGGCGACGCCGACCGCATCGGTGCAGTTGCGGAAGATGGCAGCTTTGTGGACTCGCACAAGATATTCTGCGTCCTGCTGCGCTGGCTGCTGGTGCGCAAGAAGTGGTCTGGAGATGTGGTGCGTGCCTTCAATACGACCGGCATGCTAGATCGCATTGCTGCAAAGTACGGACGCAAACTATACGAAACGCAGATTGGATTCAAATACATCGCTGACTTGATGATGGAGCATGACATTCTGATCGGTGGCGAGGAGTCGGGCGGCATCGGCTACTCGCGCTTTCTGCCGGAGCGCGACGGCGTTCTTAACTGCCTGTTGCTGGCGAATGTCATGGCGGAGGAAGGCAAGCCTTTGGGCCAACTGGTCGCGGACCTGCAGCGCGAGTTCGGCCCGCACTATTACGGCCGGCGCGATCTGCACATTCCGGAAGAGATCAAGCAGAGCGCGATTCTACGGGCTCGAGCCGAAAGCACGCAGAGCCTGGGACGCTATCGCGTGCTGAAAAAGGAAAACCTCGATGGCATCAAGTGTTTTCTCGATGCGCCAACGAATGGGAACGGAGCGAAAGCGTGGATCCTGTTCCGCGCGTCGGGAACGGAGCCGCTGCTGCGGTTGTACTCGGAGGCTGCGTCTCCGGAACTGGTGGACGAAATCCTGACAACTGCGGAGAGTTTTGTTAAAAGCGGGGGGGTAGCAGACTGACTCATCTGCAATCTCCACATTTGACGCGGCAGTAATGCGATACTTCTATTTGCGCATGACTTTCGCCGGAAGCACAGCTTCGACTCCAGACGACTCGCCCCAGGCGCGCCGCTACAACCGGATCCATCGCTGGCTGGGAGTCGCCGATTTTGTTGTGGGCTCCGCTTTTCTGATTCTTCTGCTCGTCACCGGGTGGACGGGCTGGCTGCGCGATCTCGCGTTGCGCCGGGGATTCCGCAACTACGCGGTGGCGGTTTTCATCTATTTGTTTCTCTTACTCCTGATCAGCAAAGTTTTGAGCCTGGGCCTTGACTACTATGGGTTTCGGCTCGAGCGAAGGTTCCAACTCTCCACGCAGCGACTGCGTTCGTGGCTGTCGGATGAAGCCAAGGGCTTTCTTGTGGGACTGGTTTTGGCCGCGATCGTCGTGGAGTTGTTGTATTTCATGATTCGCGAATCGCCGCAACATTGGTGGATCATTACGTGGGCGCTGTTCATGGGGCTGTTCATTGTTTTGGCCCAGCTTGCTCCGGTCGTGCTCTTTCCAATCTTCTATAAGTTCGAGCCGCTGGATAACGAAGACCTGCGCCGCCGCTTGATTCAACTGAGCGAGCACGCGGGTACGCGCGTCCGCGGAGTCTACCGCTGGAAGCTTTCGGAAAAGAGCAAAAAAGCAAACGCTGCTCTCACCGGACTCGGCAGGACGCGGCGCATCATTCTGGCCGACACGCTGCTGGACAATTACGCTCCCGAGGAAATCGAAGCGGTCCTCGCACATGAGCTCGGCCACCACGTCCATCGGCACATTTTGAAGAGCATTTTCGTGCAAGCCGGGATTACGTTACTCGGCTTCTGGGTGGCGAACTGGGTGCTTCACTACGCGGTCGATCACCACATGTTCGAAGAGCTTTCCGATTTCGCGAACCTGCCCTTGCTGGCCCTTACCGCAACCGGGCTTTCGCTGCTGCTGATGCCGGCGCTCAATGCCTATTCGCGCTACAACGAGCGGCAGGCCGACCGGTATGCGTTTGAATCGATCGCCAGCGTGGAGCCCTTCATTTCGTCGATGAACAAGTTGGCGCAGCAGAACCTGGCGGAGCGCACACCTTCCAAGTGGGTGGAATGGCTTTTTCATTCTCATCCGGCAATCGCCAAGCGTGTGGCGGCCGCGGAAGCTTGGGGCCGCGCGCAGGCTCATAGTTCGGGTCCGCAGGTGTAGTCCCGAAGTTCGAGTACCCAGTACCTAGCGCCTAGTCCCGAGAAAAATCAACGCGTCCGCAGGATTTCGGCCACGCGCTGCAGATCTTCTTCGGTGTCCACGCCTACGGAGTCGTGAGGGGTTTCGCTGACGTAGATGGGGATCCCGTTTTCGAGGAAACGCAGTTGTTCCAGCCGCTCGTTTTGTTCCAGCGCAGATTCAGGCTGGCTCACAAAGAGATCGAGCGCGGATTTCCGGTAGGCGTAGAGGCCGAGATGTTTGAAGTAGCGCGGGCTTGTATTATCGCGGTCGAAGGGGATGGTAGCCCGCGAGAAATAGAGGGCGCGGCCGCTTGGGGCGGTCACAACTTTGACGGCGTTGGGATTGCGAATTTCTTCAAGCGGGCATGGAGTCTTGACAGTTCCCACCTGCACTGCGGGGTCTCTCATCACTTCGAGCAGAGTGGCGATCTGTTCGGGACGCACCAGCGGTTCGTCGCCTTGCACGTTGACATAAACCTCCGCGGTTACGGAGTTTGATATTTCATGCACACGCTCGGTGCCGCTGCGGTGAGTGGATGAAGTCATTTGCGCCTTCCAGCCGTGTCTGCGGCAGGCTTCCAGGATCTCCTCGGAATCCGTGGCGATGATTACATCCGACAAAAGCGGCGACGAGCGGACTGCCTCGTAGACCCAACCAACCAAGGGCTTGCCTGCGATCTCGCGCAGCATCTTGCGCGGTAGACGGGTGGAAGCCAGGCGAGCAGGAACAACGGCAATCGTTTCCATGAGAGGACCAGTTTCAAGTTTCCCCTTCGAACTGGCAAGTGTGAATCTACAAATACTTTTCGCAGCCCTGCCGTTTGACACCTTCTCACAGCGGCTCTTAGAATCAAACATCGGACTTGACGCGCCCCTCCGGCTCGTCGTGTCCAAGGCAACGAGAGTTCGCAACAAGTGCGACTAGTCCCTCTCGTTGCGTTCCCCCAGTTTGTCGGCGGCGTAGCTCAGGTGGCTAGAGCGACGGTCTCATAATCCGTAGGTCCGTGGTTCGAGTCCACGCGCCGCCACCACTTTCTCGTTTTCTGTCAGCTCTTTCAAGAGAAGAATTGACATTCCTGCGCTGCTCTGGAAGTATCGAAAAACTCTCCAGGAGGGTCTGAAACCTTTCGGGTATTCCTCGAAGCGGGTTGAGGTGTTCTTTATGGTGGGGATTCGCACGCATGACCTGCGCAAAATTTATAGTTCCGCGCCGCCGTTCGGTGCGGGCAGCTCTGGTCCGCCTGCCGCCCGCGACAAGTTGAAGAAGCAGCCGAAGCCGGAGATCGTGGCTCTTGATGGTCTATCCCTCGACATAGCCCCAGGCGAAGTGTTCGGACTGCTCGGACCGAACGGCGCGGGCAAGTCTACAACCGTTGGAATTCTCACCACGCGGGTACGGCCGACCGGGGGCACCGCCTGGATTGGCGAGCACGATGTCTGGAAAGAACAAGTCGCGGTGAAGCGCCTGATCGGCGTGGTTGCGCAACGCCCAAACCTCGATTTTTCGCTTACAGCCCGCGAGATTCTGCTGTTTCACGGCGCCTATTTCGGCCTTGACTCACAGGCGCGGGCGGCGCGAGCTGAGAGCCTTCTGGACCGGTTCAAGCTGCGCGACCGCGCCGAACAGATGGTGCGCGGATTCTCCGGCGGCATGATGCAACGGCTTTCCATCGCGCGCGCCATGATGCATGATCCTCAAGTTCTTTTCCTGGATGAGCCCAGCGCAGGTTTGGATCCGCAAACAAAATTGCTTCTCTGGGAGATCATTCGCGAGTACAACCAAACCGGCAAAACGATTCTGCTGACCACGCACAACATGGAGGAGGCCGATGCGCTGGCGGACCGGCTCGCCATCATCGACCACGGACGCAACATCGCGCTGGGCACGCCTGAAGAGTTGAAGGCTTCGGTGCCGGGCGGTTATTTGCTGCGTCTCCGCTTCGGCCATCAGTCTGCCGAACTGCTGCAGCGGCTGCAATCTCTGCATGGGGTGCGGGAGGTGCGGGCCAACGATCAGGACGGCGCCGATCTGTACTCCGATCATGGCGGCGCTCTGATTGCCGAGATCGCCAGCCTGGCTTCGGCTGCGGGCGTCGAGTTGCGCGATGTGCATATCTCCGAGCCCAGTCTGGAAAACCTGTTTCTGCACCACACTGGAAGGAGTCTGCGGGAATGAACTGGAAAACGTTTTTCGCCATGCTGGCGCGCGATGCCCACGTGGCCCGCCGCAACTTCGTCGTGTTGTTGCTGCAAACGTTTCTGCAGCCGCTGATGTTCGTGTTCATCTTCGGCCGCGTGATGGTCCGCAGCGGATATATGCCGGAAGCGTATAAGAGCCTGCTGCTTCCCGGCATCATGGCCATCAGCATGGTGTTTACGGGAGTCTGGGCCGTGGCCATGCCGTTAATTGCTGAGTTCCAGTTCACCCGCGAGATCGAAGACCGCTTGCTCGCGCCCATGGAAATTTCATGGGTAGCAGTGGAGAAAGTGCTCGCGGGAACCCTGCAGGCTCTGATCGCCGGACTCATGGTGATTCCGGCGGCGTGGGTGATTCTGCGGCCGGGTGTCACCGTGACGGTGCACAACCCCTTGACCTTTGCCTGCGTTACGTTGCTGGTGGCGCTGTTCTCCGCCTGCGGCGGGCTGGCTTTGGGTTGCAGCGTCAATCAGCAACACATTGGTTTGATGTTCAGCATGGTCTTGACTCCCATGATCTTCTTTGGCTGTACCTACTATCCATGGAGCGCTCTGAACAGTTTTCCCATCCTGCAAAAAGTGGTGCTAGTGAATCCTCTGGTATACGCCAGTGAAGGACTGCGGGGAACCCTGGTCCCACAGTTCTCTCACCTTCCGCTGCCGGCAGTATTGGTGGTATTGACGGCTTTCGACGCGCTGCTGCTTGCGGCGGGGCTGCGGCAGTTCTGGGGAAAAGCTGTCAGTTAAGTTTCCTGGAGTTACCTTGCGCTGGTTACCATGCGTGAAAACTGCCTCGAATCAGGCGATTCCGCGCGTTACTGAAGTTTTCGGCACAGCTCACAAATCATTGTTAATAAACCTGTTAGCTAGTTATCCTTGGCTGAGGGGATAGCTCGCGCGCCGGTGGCAAAGAGCGCGCGGCGACTCGCAGACGAATGTCCACCAGCACACAGTCGTGGAGAGGCCTGCCCATCGGCGCCAAGGCGTTCATTGGCCTGGTGATTGCCGCAGGCATGGCGTCCCTGCTGCAGGCGGCGATCCACCAGAGCAGTAAGAACATCGCAGAGTTTATCTGCTATCTGGGTATCGCGATTCTAGCTTCGCGGCTGCGGGTCACTCTGCCCGGAATTACGGGCACGCTGTCGGTGAACTTCCTGTTCATCCTGGTGGCAGTGGCGGAGCTGAGCTATTCAGAAGCACTAACTCTGGGCGCGGTCTCGATGCTGGCCCAGAGTATCCACCCCAACCGTCCCAGCTCCATCCAATTGACGTTCAACGTTTGTGCTGGAGCTCTCTCGACCGCTCTGGCTTTCGTCGTCTATCACAACTCTCTGGCCAACGAATTGATCGGCAGCCGGCCTCTGGTTCTCTGCCTCGCGGCGTCGACGTACTTCATCGTCAACGCGGGTTGCATTGCTGCGGTGATTTCGTTCACCGAAGGAAAACCGCTTCAGCAAATCCTGGTGGATTGCTATTTCTGGTCCTTCCCGTACTACCTGGTGGGAGCCGGCATCGCGGGTGTGATTGGCTGGTTCAACCGCGCGTTCAATTGGGAAACTTCGCTGCTGTTCGTCCCTGCCATTTATCTGATCTACCGTTCCTACCGCTTGTATCTGGGAAAACTAGAAGACGAGAAGCGACACGTGGAAGAGATTGCGAACCTGCATCTGCGAACCATTGAAGCTCTCGCGCTGGCCATCGAAGCCAAAGACCAGACCACTCACGATCACCTGCAGCGCGTCCGCATCTACGCCATCGAAGTAGCCAAGGAACTGGGTATGACGGGGACTGAATTGGAAGCCCTGCATGCCGCCGCGCTGCTGCACGACATCGGCAAGCTAGCCGTCCCGGAACACATTATCTCGAAGCCCGGCAGGCTGACTCCGGAAGAGTTTGAGAAGATGAAGATTCACACCGTGGTGGGAGCGGAGATTTTGGAGCGAGTTCGCTTTCCCTACCCGGTGGTGCCGATTGTGCGCGCCCACCATGAGAAGTGGGATGGGTCGGGTTATCCCTACGGACTGAAAGGGGCGGAGATCCCGATCGGCGCGCGCATTCTTTCCGCAGTCGACTATCTGGATGCGCTCGCGTCCGACCGGCAATACCGGCGCGCTATGCCGTTGGATGAAGTGATGACCCGGCTGAATGCGGAGTCGGGCAAATCGTTTGACCCGAAGGTCGTGGATGTTCTCAAGCGGCGTTACAAAACTCTGGAGAATCTGGCGCTGGCGAAATCGGCGGAGGACGGCAGCCTGATTCTTCCGACGGACTTCAAGATCACACGCGGACCGGCGCCGGCTGCGGGATTCGAAAATGCCACGGTTTCCGACACGCCGGGGAGGGAAGCAACGTTTCTGTCCTCCATTGCGGCGGCACGTCAGGAGGCGCAGTCTTTGTTTGAGTTGAGTCAGGATCTGGGAGCGTCGCTCAGCCTGGGTGAAACGCTCTCCGTGTTTTCCGTAAAACTCAAAATGACGGTGCCCTACGACGCGATTGCGATTTACATCCGGCGCGGGGATGAGTTGATTCCTGAATATGTAAATGGCGACAACTACCGACTGTTTGCTTCTCTGAGGATTCCCGTGGGGCACGGGCTTTCGGGTTGGGTGGCACAGAATAAGAAACCGATTGTGAACGGAAATCCTTCGGTTGAGCCGGGCTACCTGAACGACCCTGACAAATTCAGCACATTGCGCTCAGCCCTGGCACTGCCTTTGGAAGGAGTGGCGGGCGTGATCGGGGTTCTCGCGCTTTACCGCGCCGAGAAAGATGCGTTTACTTCGGATCATCTACGCATTCTTCTGGCGGTGAGCGGCAAGATGGCTCTGGCCATTGAAAATGCGCTCAAGTATCAGCAGGCGGAAAGCTCCGCTACCACCGACTACCTTACCGGTCTGCCCAATGCCCGATCGCTGTTTCTGCAACTGGACCGCGAATTGGCCCGCTGCAAGCGCGACAACGCGTCCCTTACGCTCATGGTCTGTGACATGAACGGTTTCAAGAAGATTAACGACCGCTTCGGGCACCTGGAGGGAAATCGGGTCTTGCGTTTGTTCGCCCAGGCACTGAAAGACACTTGCCGTGAGTACGACTACGTAGCCCGCATGGGCGGAGACGAGTTCGTTGTGATCGCTCCGGGCCTGCCCGCCGACGCGGCGGCCAAGAAGGTCGAACAGATTCGCCCTCTCGCCCGGCAGGCCGGGTTCGATGTTTGCGGAGAGGAAATACTCTCGCTGAGCGTGGGCATGGCCGTGTCTCCAGATGACGGCAATGATGCCGAGCAGCTTCTGACTCAGGCTGATCGCCGCATGTATCTGGAGAAACAGAAACTACCTACGCAGAAAGACCAGCGCCTGCACACGCGAATGAAATGTCGGCTCACGATCGAGTTGCATCCTCAATCCGGCGGCGGGCCGATCTTTGGCAACATGATCGATCTCAGCCTGGGCGGTTGCTATGTCGAAACCAGCGCCATACTGCCGCCCGGCTCTAACGTGAAGCTCGTTTTCTCGATCGATGACGGCACCCTGAGCTCAGAAGGTAGTGTGGCCAGGATCCATCCTGGATCGGGGGTGGCGATCCAGTTCAAGGAGATGAGCCGCGAGTCGCGGGAGAAAATGTACCGCATTCTGGAGTTCGTCCAGAACTCGACCACGGTCTATAACGACCGCTATCTACAGAATCTCTTCAAGCGCTGAAGATCAGTGGTCAGTCGTCAGTGGTCAGTAAAAACTGTTGGTTGCTGGTCACTGGCCACTGACCACCGCTCTTTGCTTGAAGCCCGCCTTCTCCGCCCGTACACTTAAAGAATGCACGTCCACGTTCACGCCGGCGGCGGTCCCAAGCGAGTTCTGAAGGTCTCGCTCGGCGTGACCCTGGCCTACATAGTGCTGCTGGTGGTGGCCGGAATCCGCGCCCATTCGCTAGCCCTGCTCTCCGAGGCCGGACACAATCTTTCCGACTTTCTGGCGCTGCTGTTGTCGCTGGTCGCGGTTTACCTGCAGTCGCGCCCGGCCAGTTCCACCAAAACCTATGGCTACCACCGCGCGGGTGTGCTTGCCGCGCTGGTGAATGCGGTGTCGCTGGTTGCGGTTTCATTCTTTATCTTTTACGAGGCGTTCCGGCGGCTGCAGCATCCCGAGCACGTTCAGGCCTCTGTGATGATGTGGGTTGCGGCCGCAGGTGTGGTGATGAACGGAGTGATCGCGTTGATGCTGTATCGTTCGTCGGTTCACTCTGGCGGCGACGTCAACATCCGAAGCGCGCTGCTCCATGAAGTGGGCGACACGCTTTCGACCGCAGCTGTGATTGCCGGGGGCTGGGCCATCCTGGTCACGAGCAACTACTGGATCGACTCCGCGCTTTCGTTCGGAATCGGAGCGCTGATCCTCTGGTCAGGATTTGGCATCGTGCGCGAAACCCTGAACATTCTGCTCGAAGGGACCCCGCGCGGCGTGAAGCTCGAACTGGTCGAGACCGCGATTCGCTCGATCGACGGCGTCAACGACGTGCACGATCTTCACTGCTGGAGCATCGGATCGGAGACTCGCGCGCTCTCCTGCCACATCTCGATTGCCGACATCCCGCCGTCGGTCAGCGAGCGCATCCTGCGCGACGTCAAGGACAGCCTGCATCACAACTTTCGCATCGACCATACGACCATCCAGTTCGAGCACGTGGAATGCGAAGTGGCGCACGGGTGCGTGATACCGGTGGGAGAGAGCGAAGAGCATCACCACCACAGCCACTAGGGCAGACCCGTTTTGCCCCACTGGCAACTTGAGATCGTGGACAGTGACGAACCTAACCGTTGTCAGAGACTCCGGCTATGCAGATCGATTGAGAGCGTACAAGATTGTGCTTGACGGTGTGGTAATAGGTATGATCGGGAACGGCGAAACAAAAACATTTCCTATCGTTCCAGGGCCCCATTCTTTGTCACTGAAGATCGACTGGTGTGGGTCGAAGCCGGCTAAGTTTGCGGCTGCTGACGGTACTTCCGTTGCGTTTGACGCAAAGTCAAATCTCCGCGGCCCAAGAATCGCGGGTGCTCTTTGGCGTTCAATCTTTGCTTGGAACTCGTGGTTGCTTCTCGAGCAGAGGTCATCGGATAGCCAGTCGGGTGGCTGAGTTGGGACTATTTCTGTCTGTCGAAGATCTCCCGTACCCGCTCAATCGTGTCGGCTTCATCCGCAGTCTTATCCGGCCGCAGTCGTACAATCCTTGGAAAGCGCAGCGCGTAGCCGCTGTCGTGACGGTCTGACTGCATCATGTTGTTGAAGGCTACCTCCAGCACGATCTTCGGTTCGACCGTCCGCCGGAAGCCCTGATCCTCAAGAGTGTGATCGAGGAACCATTGCGTCATTTCTGCAATCTCGGCGTCGGTGAGTCCTGAGTATGCCTTGCCGATATTCACCAATCGATCTCCATCCCACACGCCAAATGTGTAATCGCTGAGCACGCCGACGCGCTTGCCGTGTCCGTACTCGACCGCGGTCACCACCACGTCGAGCGTGGCCAACTCACGTTTCATCTTCAGCCACGACTTGCCGCGCTTTCCAGGCGTGTACGCCGAGTTGGGGTCCTTGATCATCAAGCCTTCGTTGCCCCGTGCCTGCGCGGCGGAAAACAGTTCCTCCAACTCCTCAGCCGAACTTGCGCGAAACACCGGCGCGCGGATGATGTTGACGACGGCTGCTTCCTGGTGTGCATCCTCGAAAACTAACCTCCGTTGTCCTGTCGTTCTCTGTGACTCTGTGCCCCTGTGGTGAGCGACTTTTCTTTTCGCGGCCAGCAGTTCATCCAGAATCCGTCCTCGCTCCCGCAGCGGCCGATCGATCAGCAACTCCCCACTCGCGTATAAGACGTCGAACACCACGTACGCCACGGGAATCTCCCGCAGCATTCGTTCGCTGACTTTCTTGCGCCCCAGTCGCTGCTGGAGTACGCTAAACGGCCGAGCCCGGCCTGAAGCCTCCCAGGCAACGATCTCGCCATCGAGGATCGCATTCTGCGGCAATCCCGCGAGCGCACCAGGCAACTCCGGAAATGAGTCGGTGATCTCATCCCGCGTGCGCGAAAAGAACTTCACCTCGCCGTCGGACACATGGGCCTGCGCACGAATTCCGTCATACTTGTCCTCCACTACTGCATCGGCAAAATAACTCAACCCCTCCTCGGCAGACTCGATTGGGCTCGCCAGCATGAATCCCAACGGATGGAACATCCGCATCTTATTTTTTGCCTCGGCCAGCTTGCCCTCGACCGCCAGCCGCAGGGTTTCTGCGATGTCCCCCAGCAGCATGTTTGTCCGCTGCACTTCTTCCAACGCCCCGGCGAGCGTGCCTCCGTACGCTTTGGCGATTGCTTCTTCTACCAAGCTCTCTTTCAGCCCGATCCGCAAATCGCCGGTCATGATCTTCACAATATATTTGGCTTCAAGCGGAGTCGCCCGAACCAGCAGATCGCGGACGAGCGCAGACTTCGCCGCTGGTCCTCGCACTGCCGCGATCCGCCGAAAAGTGTCGGCTACTTCGAAAACATTCAGGCCCTGTCGAGAGGTTTCCGGCAGAACCTCGCCAGCCACGGCGCCCAAGTCTCCATGCTTGCGATAAGCAGCTGTCAGTTCGGCTTCGTCTTTCCCGGAAAGCTCCGCGACCGCGCGCCACAGCAGCGATCCGCCCACTTGCAAGGTTGTCTCCTCACACGCAGGAAACGCTCTGCCGGAGAGAAACACAGCCGACACCGCTGCCTCGTCCGTGCTGCGTGACTTGAAGTAGTCAGCAACAGCGGCCGTCTTCTGCAGCTTTTTTGTCGTAGCTGCAACCGCCTCACAGGTCTCGGCAAGTTTTCTCATGCTGTTCAAAATACGTTCCGAGAATAGACGAAAGACTCGCGGATTGCCGACCCCCTCTGATCTGTCTCCGCATAAATCTTGCCATCTCTGTTACTTAGAGCGCAGTGCCGAGGAGCGCTGGCGGCCTGTGGTAACCTAGTGTTTGGCGCTTTTCCGGCGCCTGGAGCATCTAACTACAGTGGGTTCTCTGCGAAATTTCGTGCGGTTCCTCGTGGCCGTGCAGCTTCTGCCTGCGCTTGAAAGTGGCGAGGAAACCTTAGTCGGCGGACAAGCTGTACTCGAAGGCGTGATGATGCGTTCCCCGCACGCCTGGGCGATCGCCTGCCGCAAGCCCTCGGGCGAAGTGGTTACGATGCAGGAACCGCTCGATCGTCCCTCAGAAAAACACAAATGGATGGGCTGGCCCATCGTCCGCGGGGTCATGACGCTTGGTTATGCTATGTCCCTCGGCTACCGCGCTCTGCGTTTCTCGGCCAACGTGGCAATCGAAGACGTGATGCAAAGCGACGTCGACGCGGACCATGTGGAGACGGCCGCCCGGGCCGTCCCAACGAAGCGAAGCGAGACGGAACGATCCACCGTTGAGTCCACCAAGACGCAAGCTCGGGAGAAAGCCGCCGCCATCAGCGGCTGGCTGGCGGCAGTCAACGTAGTCATCTCACTCGCCTTCTTCATTTTCATGTACAAGTACCTGCCGCTGGTGGCGGCTACGGAACTCAAGAAGGTCAATCCCGCGCTCGGCGGCCAGATCATGTTTAATCTGGTCGACGGTGCAGTGCGCTTGATCCTGTTCCTGCTGTTCATCTGGGGAGTGTCACTGTTCCCGGACATTCGCCGGGTCTACGAGTTTCACGGCGCCGAACACAAGACAGTGTTCGCGTTCGAAAACGGCGACCCGCTCTCGACCGCGGCCGTGCAGAAATATTCGACGTTCCATCCCCGCTGCGGAACCAGCTTCCTGATGACAGTGATGCTGATTTCGATCGGGTTCTACATGTTGGTTCCGTTCACGACGTTCTGGGCGCGCTTCGCTGCGCGCATCGCGCTGCTACCCGTAATCGCCGGCGTCTCTTACGAGATTATCCGTTTCGCCGCCAAGCATCGTGGCTCGCTCTTTGCGCTGATGACCGCTCCCGGCCTCTGGCTGCAGCGCATCACGACGAAGCCCCCGTCTGACGAACAGGCACAGTGCGCCATAGTTGCTCTCGACCACGCCATGGCTTTGGAAAAGGAACATGGCGGAGAACTGGTGATTGCCTAGGGGGGCCCTCCCCCGAACTGTTCTCGGTCCTCAGCAAAAACCCATAGGATGTTCGTTGGAAACGCTTTGGATTTCCCTGGAAATCCGACAGCGCTGAGACTCCGGGTCCGCAAATTGAGAACTGAGAACTGAGAACGGAGAACTGATGTTTGAACGTTTAGATCAAATCGAAGCCCGCTACGAAGAGCTGACCAGCGCTCTGGCTTCGCCGGATATCGTCAATGATTCGGCGAGATACCAGAAGACTGCCAAGGCGCACAGCGAAATTGCTCCCGTTGTCGAGAAGTATCGCGAATACAAGGATCTGACGCGCGGCATAGCCGAGAGTAAAGCCATGCTCGCCGAGGAAAAAGATCCCGAGATGCGCGCCTACGCTCAGGAAGAGCTCGACAAGCTGCAGCCCCGCGTTGCTGCCATCGAAGAAGAGTTGAAGGTTTTGCTTCTGCCCAAAGATCCCAACGACGAGAAAAACGTCATCCTCGAAATTCGGGCTGGCACCGGCGGGGACGAAGCCACCCTTTTCGCCGCCGAAATTTTCCGCATGTATACCCGATTCGCCGAAACCCAGCGGTGGAAGGTCGAAGTGCTCTCCTCTTCAGAGTCGTCGGCCGGCGGGTTGAAAGAAGTGATCGCCATCATCGAAGGCAACCGCGTCTTCTCTCAGCTCAAATACGAAAGCGGCGTGCACCGCGTGCAGCGCGTTCCTGCCACTGAGCAACAGGGACGTGTTCACACCTCGGCAGTCACCGTCGCCGTTCTTCCCGAAGCCGAGGACGTCGACATCAAAATCGAGGCCAAAGACCTTCGGATTGATACCTTCTGTTCCTCCGGCCCTGGCGGCCAGTCCGTGAACACGACATATTCCGCCGTCCGCATCACGCACATTCCTACGAACACGGTCGTCAGTTGTCAGGACGAGAAATCGCAGATCAAGAACCGCGAAAAAGGCATGCGCGTGTTGCGCTCCCGTCTGTACGAAATCGAAATGGAGAAGCAGCAGCAGGCCCTCGCCAAAGAGCGCAAGGCGATGGTGGGTTCCGGGGACCGCAGCGAGAAGATCCGAACCTATAACTTCCCGCAGAATCGTGTCACCGACCATCGTATAGGCTTTACCCTCCACCAGCTCGAAGCCGCGATGGATGGAAAGCTTCAGCCGCTCATCGAGGCTCTCACCACGCACTACCAAGCGGAGAAATTGAAACAGGAGGCCACCACTGCGGTTTAGAAGGTGAAACTCATCTCTCCAACCCCGAGCTATGAGATTCCGCTTCCTGACGATGTAGTGTCGAACTACGACGGAAAAGTTGCAAGCTATTGGAGAGACGGAAGCCCGGTGCTGCTGCAACTGTCGAGTGCTGTTCGAAGCGAAGGGCCACAGGCAAGGGCGGCAGAGCGGCTGACGGATCTGCTTCGGAGAAGTCCTGCCAACTGGTCGGCCTTTGAATCGAATTTCGACGGATTTCCATACGACTCGGCCGGCGCCCAAATGAATGACAATCAGGGGACAAAGTGGATCCATATTTACCTTACGACCTCTAAGGTCGCAATTTACGCAATCGTCTCGGGTCCACCTGAAGAACTGGTGGCCACCACCTGGGTGTTCGATGCTATCCGAAACTTGAGGATTAAGTAATCGCTGTTATTGTTTTGACGGGACATGCCTGACTCGCACACTACACTCGCATTGGTCCTCACCGATCGTTGCAGCGCAAACGCCGCCCGAGTGCGCGAGTTGGCCGCGCCCTTCACCAACGCCCAGTTCTGGCAAAAGCCTTTTCCTTTTGGCAACAGCTTCGGCCACCTGGTTCTGCATCTTGCCGGCAACTTGAACTACTACATCGGTGCGCAGATCGCGAACACCGGCTACGTCCGCGACCGCCCGCGCGAATTCAACGATCCGAATCCTCCGTCGAAAGACGAGGTTCTCAAGTGTTTCGACGAGGCCGTGGACATGGTCCTCAAAACCATTCGCGCGCAATCGCCTGAAGATTGGTCGGCAGAATACTCAGGGGTCGGCTCGGATGCCAGGAATCGTCTCGACATCGTGGTCACTTGCGCTGCTCACATGCAGCATCACATCGGCCAGATGATCTACCTTGGCTACGAGTTGCACCGGCAAGCCAAAGACGGAGCGAGATGAAATCGAATTCTCGACGTCGCTTTACCCTGTGTCTCTGTGACTCTGTGGTGAAATGATTTCGTGCAGCTAAAGCAAACCTTGGCCTCGGCCGTCAGCCGTCTGAGTGCGGATCACGTTCCCTCGCCGCGCATGAACGCTGAATTGCTCTTGATGTTCGCCCTCAGCTGCGACCGCGCATATCTCTACGCGCATCCTGAACGCGAACTCACAATCGATGAACAAACTCGGTACGGCCAAGCCCTCGCGGAGCGCTCCCGTGGCGTCCCAGCACAGTACATCACGGGCCATCAGGAATTCTGGGGGATGGACCTCATCGTGTCGCCCGCGGTTTTGATTCCGCGTCCCGAGACCGAGCATGTGATCGAGACCGTAGTCGAACTCGCCGGTGTGGAGGGAGCTGGTGGACGAGGCCGCCCGCCCCACACAAGCCCCCGCCGCATCGTTGACGTGGGCACGGGCTCGGGCTGCCTTGCTCTTGCTCTTGCTCAAGAATTGCCCCAGACTGAAATCCACGCCACTGATGTCTCTGCCGCCGCGCTGGAGGTCGCCCGTGCCAACGCCGCCCGCCATCAACTCGAATCCCGTATTCAATTCCACCAAGCCGACCTGCTCGCGGGTTTCGAGAACAGCAGTTTCGACTTTATCGTCTCCAACCCGCCCTATGTCGGCGAGTCGGAAGAAGATCACGTGCAGATCGAAGTTCGCAAGTTCGAGCCGCGTAACGCCGTCTTCGCCGGACCAACCGGATTGGAAGTGATCGCGCGCCTCATCCCGCAAGCCCACGCGGCACTCCGGCCAGGCGGCTGGCTGGTCATGGAAATCAGCGGAGCCATTTCAGAGGAAGTGCGACGGTTGCTGCGAGGTTGGAACGACGTTAGGATTCGGCCGGACCTGCAATCGATCCCGCGCGTAGCGCAGGCCCGGAGGTAGCTAGCGCCGCACCACCGCGGGCTGAATCTCTTCCACATCCACAATGCTCGTGGGATACTTGCCGGTATAGCAAGCTGAGCAATAGGAAATCTTCTCTCCCTCGCCGCACGCTTTCTTAAGCCCTTCCAGCGAAAGGTAGGCCAGCGAGTCGGCACGAATGTACTCGCGGATTTCTTCGACCGATTTGTTAGCTGCGATCAACTGATTCTTCGAAGGCGTGTCCACACCGTAGTAGCACGGCGATACCGTGGGGGGACACGAGACGCGCATGTGAACTTCCTTCGCGCCGGCGTTGCGAATCATACGAACGATCTTGCGGCTGGTAGTGCCACGCACAATGGAGTCGTCAATCAGTACGACGCGTTTGCCTTCGAGCAATGAGCGCACCGGATTCAGCTTCAGCTTCACACCGAAATCACGCACGCTCTGGCTCGGTTCGATAAACGTGCGCCCCACGTAGTGATTGCGAATCAGACCAAAGCGGAATGGGATGCCGCTCTCAGCCGCGTAGCCTACGGCTGCGGTTACGCCCGAATCCGGCACGGGGACCACCAGATCGGCCTCCACCGGCGCCTCGCGCGCCAACTGCCGTCCTAGTTCTTCGCGGCTAGTCTGCACCGCGCGGCCAAACACGACGCTGTCGGGCCGGGAAAAGTAAACGTGCTCGAAAATGCAGCTCGACTGCGGCGCGCCCGTAGCATAAAAGCGGGAGGTGATGCCCTCCGGCCCAACTACGATTAATTCGCCCG
>Ga0209624_10001245_pt1 | contig 20491 bp, 19 predicted proteins | sample JacPinW_OM2H0_O1_FD_188565 | JGI IMG/M metagenome (GOLD analysis project Ga0209624, IMG submission 188565) | Forest soil microbial communities from Algoma, Ontario, Canada - Jack Pine, Ontario site 1_JW_OM2H0_O1 (SPAdes) (version 2) | ecosystem: Environmental > Terrestrial > Soil > Boreal...
CGCCTCGGCCATCGTCTGAAAACCCGGTTGGCCGTTGATGCGCAGCGGCTCCGACAGCACGACCCGGACCTGCTTGATGCCGCCGATTTCATTGAACATCAGCCGCGCGAACTCCGCACGCTGATCAGCCTCGGGAGGGCCGCCCGGCACCGCCGCGATCAACATGCGCGCTTCGACGCCGTGGCTGTTTGTTTCCTTGTTGGCTTCCTTGCTGGCGTCCTTGCTGGCGTCCTTGCTGGCGTCCTTGCTGGCGTCCTTGCTGGCGTCCTTGCTGGCGTCCTTGCCGGTATCGGCTGCCGCCGGAACGTCATGCAGCACCAGGGCGCGGCCGCGCAGGACGTCGTCGACACGAAATCCGGCAAGGTCTCCCACCTCGAAGGGCAGCAGGCCGAGCTCCTCCGCCTCCGGCACGGTTGCGCGAACCGCCAGCGTCGCCAGCGAAGCCCGCAACGCCGCGTCCGTATAGCTGTCGTCCGGGTCGGGAACCTGAACGGTCACCATCGCGGTCAAATCATTGGCGGAAGCGACCAGCAGCCATTTCCGGTAATGCGCTTTATCCGCGACCTGCCGACCGATGAGAAGAATTCCGCGGCCGAAGCTCAGCTGTAACGACTCGCGTTTCTCCACCGTCACGCCCTGCTTTTTCAGAGCATCGGTGTCGAGCACTTTCTCGATCTCCGCAAAGGCTCCGGCCGGCAGAACGGCGATGAGAATTGCGGCATCCTTGGCCGGATCGGCAAAGCCGTCGAAGGTCTTGCTGACTGCCATTCCGGGCGGCGGCACCAACCCGACGCGCGAGCCGGGCGGAAAGGTCGCCTCTTCGGCCCGCACCGGCGCAGCCTGGACGGCCAGCGCCAATACGGCAAAAACGGCAAGGGCTCGGGCGGAGCGAAAGCTAATGCATATCATACGGGATCTCTGCTGGCGCCTTGGCGGACGCTGTTTGGTTCGCGGACATGTTCAGCCGCTGCGGTCACTCGGCGCAGCGTCAGATTGATCCGTCCGCCCTCCGGGAGCAAGCGCGATGTGCCGGGAAGAATCCGGTCGACACCGTGAAAGGCCAGCCGCGAAGCGCCGCCAAGGACGACGACATCGCCGGAACTCAAGCGGACGGATCGGGTCGGTTCGTTGCGTTTGCACCCGCCCACGCGAAACAAGCAGGTATCGCCGAGCGAAATCGAGATCACCGGCGCAGCAAATTCTGTTTCGTCGCGGTCCTGATGCAGGCCCATCTTGGCGTGCGGACCATAAAAGTTGATCAGGCAGGCTTCGGGCGGCTCGTGAAACTGCGCAAGCCGGTCCCACAATTGCATCAGTGCCGCAGGTATCGGCGGCCACGGCCGACCGGTCTGCGGGTGCGACACCTGATAGCGATAGCCGCTTTCATCGGAAACCCAGCCGAGCGCCCCGCAATTCGACATGCGGACGCTGAATGGGCGTCCTGATTTCGGCATGCGCGGCACAAACAGCGGCGCCGCGTCGAGAACGTCGCGGACGGCCGCCAGTAAATCCACCTGGGCGTCGCGGTCAAAATGGCCCGGATAAAGGCGAAAGCCGGTCGGAAAGCCGCTCATGTTCGATTGCAGATGCATCACCGAATAGTCGTGTTCTTTATCGGCTTTAGTCGTCAACCCGAATGCGCCTCACGCGTGCATTCCTGTCTTGCGGCACGATACCGCCCTCCTATATGAGCCAAGGGAAAATCGCCCGGAAGCGTCCGGGCTGATTTGGTTTAAGGCTATTCAAGGACTATCAGGGGGTCGGACAAAGGGCGCCTTTCGGGCCTGCCCGACCTGCCGATAAAGAGAGGATTAACTCCATGGCCAAGGTCATCGGTATCGATCTCGGGACGACCAATTCCTGCGTCGCCGTAATGGAAGGCAAGTCGCCCAAGGTCATCGAAAACGCCGAGGGTATGCGCACTACGCCGTCGATCGTCGCTTTTACGGACGAGGGCGAGCGGCTCGTGGGCCAGCCGGCGAAGCGCCAAGCGGTCACCAACCCCGAGCGCACCATTTTTGCAGTCAAACGCCTCATCGGCCGTCGCTACGACGACCCGATGGTCGAGAAGGACAAGAAGCTCGTTCCCTACAAGATCACGCGCGCCTCCAATGGCGATGCCTGGGTCGAGATCGAAGGCAAGACATATTCGCCCTCGCAAATCTCCGCTTTCATCCTGCAGAAGATGCGCGAAACGGCGGAAGCTTATCTCGGCTCCAAAGTCGAGCAGGCGGTCATTACCGTTCCGGCATACTTCAACGACGCCCAGCGTCAGGCCACCAAGGATGCGGGCAAGATCGCCGGACTTGAGGTCCTGCGCATCATCAACGAGCCGACCGCGGCCGCGCTCGCCTACGGGCTCGACAAGAACAAGACCGGGACGATCGCGGTCTATGATCTCGGCGGCGGCACGTTCGATGTCTCGATTCTCGAGATCGGCGACGGCGTGTTCGAGGTGAAGTCGACCAACGGCGACACCTTCCTGGGCGGCGAAGATTTCGACATGCGGCTGGTCAACTACCTGGCCGACGAATTCCAGAAAGAGCAGGGCATCGATCTGCGCCGCGACAAGCTCGCGCTGCAACGGCTGAAGGAAGCCGCGGAGAAAGCCAAGATCGAGCTCTCGTCAACCACGCAGACCGAGATCAATCTGCCGTTCATCACCGCCGATGCCTCGGGTCCGAAGCATCTGACCATGAAGCTCACCCGCGCCAAATTCGAAGCGCTGGTCGACGACTTGGTGCAGAAGACGATCGACCCGTGCCGGCAGGCGCTGAAAGACGCCGGGCTGACGGCGGCTGAGATCAACGAGGTCGTCCTGGTCGGCGGCATGACCCGCATGCCGAAGGTCCAGGAAGTTGTGAAGCAATTGTTCGGCAAGGAGCCGCACAAGGGCGTCAATCCGGACGAAGTGGTTGCGGTCGGCGCCGCGATCCAGGCCGGCGTCCTGCAAGGCGACGTCAAGGACGTGCTGCTGCTCGACGTCACGCCGCTGTCGCTCGGCATCGAAACGCTCGGCGGCGTGTTCACGCGGTTGATCGACCGCAACACGACGATCCCGACCAAAAAGGGCCAGGTGTTCTCCACGGCCGAGGACGGTCAGACCGCGGTGACGATCCGGGTATTCCAGGGCGAACGCGAAATGGCGGCCGACAACAAGATGCTCGGTCAGTTCGATCTCATCGGCCTTCCGGCGGCACCGCGCGGCATACCGCAGATCGAGGTGACGTTCGATATCGACGCTAACGGCATCGTCAACGTCTCGGCCAAGGACAAAGGCACCGGTAAGGAGCAGCAGATCCGCATCCAGGCCTCCGGCGGTTTGTCTGAGGGCGATATCCAGAAGATGGTCAAGGAAGCCGAGGCGCACGCCGAAGAAGACAAGAAGCGCAAGGCCCAGGTCGAGGCCAAGAACCATGCCGAGGCGCTGGTCCACTCGACCGAGAAGACGCTCGCCGAACATGGCTCGAAGGTCGGCGAGGGTGACCGCCGCGCCATCGAGAACGCCATCGCCGACCTGAAGGAAGCCCTCAAAGGCACCGATGCGGAAGCGATCACGGCCAAGACCAATGCGCTGGCACAGGCTTCCATGAAGCTTGGCGAAGCGATGTACAAGCAATCGGCCGAACAGCCCGGCGGTGCCGGAGCGGCCGAAGGCCAGAAGGATGATGTCGTCGACGCGGAGTTCACCGAAGTCGACGACGATAAGAAGAACAAGAAGTCCGCTTAAGCAGCGGGGACGGGTCAATGCCACTGCGCGCTGTCAAATTTGCACCCCCGGACGCAAAACGGGGGTGCTTGTTTTTGACGGACGCCATCCCGACGTGGAATGATCGGACGTCATCGGGTGGGGAATGATGGCCAAGCGCTGCTACTATGAGACACTGTCCGTCGAGCGCACTGCGACGGAGACGGACATCAAGACCGCCTTTCGCCGGCAGGCGATGCAATGGCATCCGGATCGCAATCCCGGAGACAACGACGCCGAGCATCGTTTCAAGGAGGTCAACGAGGCCTACGAGATCCTCAAGGATGCCGATAAGCGGGCAGCCTATGACCGCTACGGCCACGCAGCCTTCGAGCACGGCAATGGCATGAACGGCGCCCACGGCTTTGGCGCCGATTTCGCCACCACCTTCTCGGATATTTTCGACGATCTCTTTGGCATGAGCGCACGGCGTGGTGGACGCGGCTCCGGCCGCGAGCGCGGCGCCGATCTGCGCTACAACATGGAAATCTCGCTGCTGGAAGCCTTTGCGGGCAAGAACGCACAGATCCGCATCCCGACGTCGGTGACGTGCGAAGCGTGTTCGGGCAGCGGCGCAAAGCCCGGTACTAAGCCCAAGGCCTGCCCGATGTGTGCGGGCCAGGGCAAGGTGCGGCATGCGCAAGGCTTCTTTACACTCGAACGCACCTGCCCGAATTGCCAGGGGCGCGGCCAGGTGATCGAGAGCCCATGCGGCTCGTGCTCGGGCTCGGGCCGGGTGATGCGCGAGCGGACGCTGTCGGTGAACATTCCGCCCGGCGTCGAAGACGGCACGCGCATTCGGCTCGCGGGCGAAGGCGAAGCCGGCGTGCGCGGCGGTCCGGCCGGCGATCTTTATATTTTTCTGTCGCTCGGCAGCCATCCTTTCTTTCAGCGCGAAGGCGCCGACCTGCATTGTCGCGTCCCGGTTTCGCTGGTGACGGCAACGCTCGGCGGCGAATTCGAAGTGCCCACCATCGACGGCGGCAAGACCCGCGTGAAAGTGCCTGAAGGCATGCAGACCGGCCGCCGCTTCCGCCTGCAGAGCAAGGGCATGCCGGTGCTGCGCAGCCGTCAGTTCGGCGACATGTATGTTCAGGTGGTGGTGGAGACGCCGCAGAATCTGACCAAGCGCCAGCGCGAACTTTTGCTCGAATTTGATCGACTTTCGTCGACCGAGACGCATCCCGAATCGTCCGGATTCTTTGGCAAGGTCAAGGACTTCCTTGACGGGCTCGGGGCCGGCCGCGCCAATTCGGCATAAAGCCCCCCGGGGCTTCCAGCCGTGCTAGTCTTCTGTCATCAAATGGTCTAAAAGGGCGGCCGTTCGGTCGCGCGTGAGTGCTATGCCGCTGATGGCCCTGCGTACTTTCGAAGAAAGGATCGAGCGGCAATTGCGGCTCCTCGAGCTCAAGAAGACTGTGCTCGAACGCAACATCGGACGCCACATCCGGTTGTTCGAGCAACGTCGCGACGACATCGGCAAAAAAATCGAAGAACAGATTTGTCGGTTCGAGCGCAAGCGCGGCACTCAGCTCGACGATGAAGTGCGTTTCATTCGCTCCTGGATCGAGCGACCCTTGACCATCGGCGCGGTCGCGCCTTCGAGCAAAATGCTCGCGCGCACCATGGCGCGTTATGTCGATCCGCACAGCGATGGGCCTGTGGTCGAGCTCGGCCCGGGCACCGGGCCGGTCACGGCGGCTTTGGTTGAGGCCGGCGTCGATCCGGCGCGGCTGGTGCTGGTCGAATTCAATCCGGCGTTTTGCCGGATTTTGCGCGCGCGCTATCCGGACGCGACGCTGGTGCAAGGCGATGCCTACAGCATGCGCCGCCTGCTCGAGACCTTGCTGCTGCAACCGGCCGCAGCCGTCGTCTCCGGTCTGCCGCTTGTCACCAAGCCGATGCGCATGCGGCTTCGGCTCATCCGCGACGCCTTCGACCTGATGCTTCCGGGCGCGCCCTTTGTTCAGTTCACCTATTCGGTGGCGTCGCCGCTGCCGCGGCGGCTCGGCGGCTTCACGGTGGAAAAATCCGAACGAATCTGGATGAACATCCCGCCGGCGCGGGTATGGGTCTACCGGAAGATTTGACGCCGTCGAAATGGTCGGACCCAAGATCCTGGTGATGGCCGGCTCGCTGCGCGCAGGCTCGCATAACGGGCGGCTTGCGGCTTTGGTCGCCAAGGAGCTGACGCTGGCCGAGGCTGACGTCACCCGCATCTCGCTTGCCGATTACCCGCTGCCGTTGCTCGACGCCGATCTCCTGAACACCTCGGGACCACCCGATAATGCGGTCAAGCTCAAGCATATGCTGGCCGCGCACCAGGGCGTGTTCATCGCCAGCCCCGAATATACCGCCTCGGTCACGCCGCTTCTGAAAAACGCCATCGATTGGATCACGCGCGTGCGCGAGCGCACCGACGAGCCGTACGCCGCCTTTCGCGACCGCGTATTTTGCCTGGGATCGGCGTCGGCCCGTGCCGACGGCGGTTTGCACGCGCTCCTGGCGTTGCGGCAGATTCTCGAAGTGGGCTGCGGCGCGCTCGTTCTGCCCCAGCAGCTCAATGTCGGCTGCGCCGACGACGCCTTCGACGACATGGACAATCTGCGCGACGAAGTCCTCACAATCGCCTTGAAGGACACGGTGCGACGGCTTATCGACTTGGCGAGCACGATGCCGAAAGGTATGGAGTGAAAGCAGGGTGCCGATTGCCTTGACCGAGCGCCCTCATTGTGACGCTCGACCTGCGGTACTAACTCGGAAAAAGACGAGAAATTCGCGCCTGAATGCCGGATGCGGCTGCGGCTCTGTCCGAAGCTTGCCTAATAGGACGACCTACAACGATATAATCTGCTCCATTTTCGAAGGCGGCCTCAACGTCCACAGTTCGCTTCTGATCGTCCACATTTGCAACTGGCCGAATTCCGGGGACGACGATAAGGAAACGCTCTCCAAGTCGTTCTCGTAACTGAGGGGCCTCTAAACCAGAGGAAATTACGCCATCAGCGCCAACGTCCAAGGACCTTCTTGCTCGAGATAGTACAAGATCCTGGATGCTAATGTTCTCATAGCCAAATTCACGAATGTCGGCTTCATTCATACTGGTAAGGACGGTCACAGCTAGAACTTTCGTGCCACCCTTCTCTGCGCACGCAGCCTGAATAATTTCATCGTTACCGTGTACGGTCACAAAATTGGCATTCTTGCCTCTGAGTTGACGAACAGCAGAACCGACTGTCTGCGGGACGTCAAAGAACTTAAGATCAACAAATGATTTTTTGTCCTTCTTTCCTAGCCAGTCTAGTAACTCAAAATAGCCACCCGCGACGAAGAGCTCTAGACCCAACTTATAGAAGTGAACGTGATCGCCGAGTTCGTTGACAAGCTTTTTTGCTTCGTCAATGTCGGTAGTATCGAGCGCGAATATTAGCCGCTCTCGCGCCGGAATGGGCTTTTCCGACAGCCACTTTTTCGCGTCGGGCATGGGTTCCAATTTGCGTGCTGTTGATATGGCCATCTATTCCTCGCGTCAGTCCCGAGGTGGGCCCATCGCTATGGAGGCGTTTCTTACTCAGCGGAGTTACGCCTGTCCACACATGGGGATCGCGAATCACCTACCAGCAGCCACATAGAAAAAAGATTCAAAGTCTTTCCCTGAATTAGAATAATATTCTATGTATTCAATAGCCCGCTGTAAATAAGCGGGAATTTGATGGGCACTTCTTGTCCCGAGTTAAGGCTATCCACAGAAGAGTGACTTTCATTGGCCGAGTGCGAGGAGTGGCGAAATGGCTAAGGGCTACTGGATCGGGCGCGTCCACGTACACAACGAAGAAGGTTACAAGGCCTATGCGGCCGCCAATCCGGCGATCTTCCGCAAATACGGAGGCCGATTCGTCGTGCGCGGCGGCAAGTTCGAATGTCCCGAGGGCGAAAGCCGGTCGCGCAATGTCGTGATCGAATTCGACAACTACGACGCCGCGGTCGCCTGCTACCGGTCGCCTGAGTATCAGGCCAATATCAAAGTGCGCCAGCCGCACGCCATCGCCGACCTGATCATTGTCGAAGGCTACGACGGCCCGCAGCCGTAGTTTCTATTTTCGGCCCTGAGACGTGAGGGCAGGGCGCTGCGTTTGCGAAACGACGCAGGCGCCAGAGAAGGACCCCCACCGGCTCCGCTACGCCGCATCCCCCTTTCAGGGGGAGGGATAGGGCCACGTCGTTTGCTCCCGTACACGGCTGCCGCTATATCGCGAGCGCATGGAGTAAAAGCGCATGGCTGGTGAAAGTTCGAACGTGCGGCTGGTGATCGCGGGCGCGGGTGGGCGCATGGGCCGCACGCTCATCCAGGCCATTGCGGCGACCAAGGGCGTCACGCTTGCGGGCGCCGTAGAGCCGCTGGGCTCAGCCGTGATCGGGCGTGATGCCGGTGAGCTTGCGGGGCTGGGCCCCAATGGCATCAAGGTTACGAGCGACGTCGCGCCGCTGCTGCGCGATGCCGACGGCCTCATCGAATTCACCATTCCGGCCGCGTCCGTCGCCCTGGCGGAGCTCGCGGCTTCTGCCGGTGTCGTGCACGTCATGGGCACCACCGGACATTCGGCGCAGGAAGAAGCGATCGTCGCCAAGGCGGCGAGCCGCGCACCGATCGTCAAATCCGGCAATATGAGTCTCGGGGTCAATCTGCTGGCCGCCCTGGTCAAGCGCGTGGCACAGACGCTCGGCGAGGATTTCGACATCGAAATTCTGGAAATGCATCACAACAAAAAGATCGACGCGCCCTCGGGCACGGCTCTGATGTTCGGCCGTGCCGCGGCGGAGGGGCGCGCCATCAATCTGGCGGAACGTTCGGCGCGCGGCCGCGACGGCATGACCGGGGCGCGCCGGGCCGGCGATATCGGTTTTGCGTCGCTGCGCGGCGGCACGGTAGTGGGCGATCATTCGGTGATCTTTGCCGGCCCGGCCGAGCGCATCGAGCTCACCCACCGAGCTGAAGACCGTATGATTTTTGCGCGCGGCGCATTGCGCGCGGCGCTCTGGGCGCGCGGCAAGGCGCCGGGGCTCTATTCCATGGCCGATGTTTTGGGAGTGAAGGATTTTTGAGGCATTCGTCCGACTGTATCCCAGCTTGGGATCGACGGGCGGACGGTTCGACGTTGCTGCATGGATTGCCGGATCAAGTCCGGCAATGACGACGATAAGAGGACAGTGAATGAGTGATCGGCTGCTTGTGCTCGTGCGTCATGGCCAGAGCGAATGGAATCTGAAAAATCTGTTCACCGGCTGGCGCGATGTCGGCCTGACCGAGAAGGGCGTGGCCGAGGCCCACAATGCCGGCCAGAAACTCAAAGCCGAGGGGCTGCATTTCGATGTCGCCTTCACGTCGGAGCTGGTGCGCGCCCAACGCACGCTCGATATCGTGCTCGGAGAAATGGGACAGACCGACATCACCGTGATCAAAGACCAGGCGCTGAACGAGCGCGACTACGGCGATCTGTCGGGCCTGAACAAAGACGATGCCCGAAAAAAATGGGGCGAGGAGCAGGTCCTGATCTGGCGCCGCTCCTACGACGTGGCGCCGCCCGGCGGCGAGAGCTTGAAAGACACCGCGGCGCGGGTGCTGCCCTACTACATCCAGGACATTCTTCCGCGCGTGCTGCGCGGCGAGAAAGTGATCGTCGCCGCCCACGGCAATTCGCTGCGCGCGCTGATCATGGTGCTGGAGCGGCTGTCGCCCAAGGAGATCGTCAGCCGCGAAATCGCCACCGGCGTGCCGCTGATCTACCGGCTCAACGCCGACGCGACCGTCGTCGCAATGAAGGACTTGGCGGCGTAGCCACCGCGGTTTTGCTCCCTGATGCGTCATTGCCGAGCTTGACTCGGCTTGATCCCACCATCGCGCGGCGCGCCTCATTGTGCCCTCTCCCCGTTGCGGGAGAGGGCGGCGCTGGCCTGGCCACAAATACGAATGGGTGAGGGTGGGGCGGTCCGCCCCCTCACCCAATCTTTTAACGTCGACATCCGAACAGCCCTCTCCCGCAAGGGGAGAGGGCACATGCGGCGCCGTCGTCGCTAAGTTCTCTGTTTGCTTTTTGCTTATCCGGCATGGTGCGCCATGGCCGGATGCGCAGGTCAAGCCCGGTGGTGACGACGCGAGGGTGCGCAGCCCCCGAGAAAGCTACGCCTGTCTTTCGGCCCGCCCGGCTTCCCACCCGAGCATCGCTTGCTTGCGGGTGATGCCCCAATGATAGCCGGTCAGTGCACCGGATTTGCCGATGACGCGGTGACACGGCACCACGAACGCCAGCGGGTTCTTGCCGACCGCGGTGCCCACCGCGCGGGCCGCCGTCGGGGCGCAGACATTTTTGGCGATGCCCGAATACGTCGCCACGCGGCCCATGGGAATCTTCAACAGCGTCTCCCACACCCGGACCTCCCAGTCGGTGCCGATCAGCACCACCCGGAGCGGGCGGTCCTGCCGCCACTGCGACGGATCGAAGATGCGGCAGGCGAGCGCTGCGGTGCGAGGCTCGTCTGAGACGTACGTGGCCTTCGGCCAGCGGCGGCGCATGTCCGCCAGTGCGGCGTCTTCGGTGTCGGCGTCCGCGAAGGCGACGCCGGCGAGGCCGCGTTCGGTCGCCATGATCAGCGCCTTGCCGAAGGGGGAGGGGTGAAAGCCGAAGCTCACCGTCAAGCCCTCGCCGCCGGATTTCCATTCGCCCGGCGACATCGCCTCGTGGGTGACGAACAAGTCGTGCAGGCGGCCGGGCCCCGAGAGGCCGACTTCGTAGCTGGCATCGAGCACGCTTGCGGAGTCGCGCAACAACTGGCGGGCGCCGTCGAGCGTCAGTGCCTGCACAAACGCCTTCGGGGTCAGTCCGGCCCAGCGGCGAAACAGATGATGCAGTTCGGTCGGGGTGACGCTGGCGGCGTCTGCGATGGCCTCGATCTCAGGCTGCTCGCGCCAATGGTTGCGGATATAGCCGATGGCGCGGCGCACCACCTCGTAATCGGAAGCGGCTGCGTCGAGCACGCTGAGATCTGCGATACGATCGGGGGAAAGCATGGGTGTCTCCATCATTTGCTCCCCATTTAGGCCCGCAAGATGCGGCGAACCACCCGATTTCTGGACCCGTGAACGCGCTCAGGTCGATCAGCTAAGCAACTGAAAAAGCCACACTATTAGCTACATCGGCGGCCTGCGGCACTTGCTAGATCTTTTGCTGTCGCGTGTCCTTTTCGGAAAACCGGTTTCCACCCGTCGGGTCGACGCCCGAGGGCATGCTTTTCCGGGACATGCCCTAAAGCGCCGTCCGGGTCGGCCCGCGTTTGGCCTCGCCCAAGGCGGCGGCAAGTGCCTGCGCGAAGCTCGCCTTCTCGTCCGGGCTCAAAAAGCCCGCGATCGACAGCCGGCGCCCGCGCGAAACCAGAAACAAACGCTCGATGCCGAATTCAGCGTGCACCATGCGGTCGAGCTGCACCCATAGCGGATTGAGCGTCCATTCGCGTACGACGCCGTGATGGCTGACCTTGCGCACCGTGAGCTCGGAGGCCGTAACGGTGACCTCCTCATAGGCGCGGGCGGCGCGGAAATTGGCGCGGAAGGCGATATAGATCAAAAGCACATCGAGCCCGAAAAAGCCGAAGACCGGCCAAGCGCCGAGCAGCAGGAAAAACACACCGGACGCAAAGCTGACCGCCCCGATGCACAGCATGAGGACGAGAAAGCCGGTCGAACCCAGCGAGCGGTGGGGCGTGATGGTGGCCGCGAAAATCTTGGGTTCGGAGGCTGCGCGGTTGTCGCCGTTCATGCCGCCGATTATACGAAAAAAGATGGCCAAAAAAACCACCGCCTCCGCCGCGCGCAAAAAGACGCGGCCAACCGGCAAGACCGCGCGCAAGGGCAAGGTCGCCCGCAAGGCCGCCAACGCCAAAGCGGTGCAGGTCGAAAACGCGCACCTCAAGGGCGCCAAGGCGCAAGCCCGCGCCGACCGCGAGGCTGCTCACGCCGAGATGCCGCAATGGACACCTGCGGAGGTCGAGGAAGCGTTCCGCCGCTTCGCTGTCGCAAATCCGGCGCCACGCGGCGAGCTCGAGCACATCAATCCGTTTACTTTGTTGGTCGCCGTGGTGTTGTCCGCGCAGGCGACCGATGCCGGCGTCAACAAGGCGACGCCGGCTCTGTTCGAGCTCGCCGACACGCCGGAGAAGATGGTCGAACTGGGCGAAGCGCGGGTGCGCGCGCTGATCAAGACCATCGGGCTTTTCCGCACCAAGGCCAAGAACGTGATCGCGCTATCGCGCATTCTCATCGCCGAGCACGGCGGCGAGGTTCCGCACGACCGCGACGCGCTCGAGGCGTTGCCGGGCGTCGGCCGCAAGACCGCGAATGTCGTGCTCAACATCGCCTTCGGTGAGCCGACCATCGCGGTCGATACCCACATTTTCCGGGTTGGCAACCGCACGGGTCTCGCGGTCGGCAAGACGCCGCTGGATGTCGAGATGAAGCTCATTCAGGTGGTGCCGGAGCGCTACCGGCTGCATGCGCATCACTGGCTCATTTTGCACGGCCGCTACGTCTGCATAGCCCGCCGGCCGTTATGCGAAAAATGCCTCATCGCCGACCTGTGCAAATGGCCGGGAAAGACGGTCGATGCTGGAGCGCCGGCTCCCCGACCCTGAAGCGGGGACGGGCGAAAAACCCTACTTTGAACACCTACTTGGAAACGATGGCGACAACCTTTCGGGTCCGCGCCTCGACGATCAGCACTTGGCCATTGACCAACGCGTAGGAGAACGATTTGAGCGCCGGTACGGTCTTGCGAAGGTGGCGGTCGAACGGCAGCACCCGCATCGGATCCGGCACAGTCTGGCCCACCTCCAATCCGGCAGCGACCTGGGTGTCGGTGGCGTTTTTGCCCAGGCTCTTCCAGATGGCGGCGCGACCGTCTGAGGAAAGATCGACAGTCTGCGCGTGCGCCGCGGGCGGCCACGCCAGCGTGGCGCAAAGCGCGATGACCGAAAACTTCAATTTGCCTGACATGCCAGCCCCCGTGGCGAATCCGCCGTATCGTCCCATTATAGCGTCGCTCGCGACTTTCGAACCGCCAAGTTTCGGTCACGCAGCCTCGTTCTTGCCGGTCATCTCGCCGGTTGCGCGGGCGGCGCTTCGGCCTTGGCGGCCAAAATATCGAAGCCCTGATTGATCGCGGCGAACATCTGGTAGAAGCCCGAAATTACCACGATTTCGACCAGACCGGCGTTGCCCCATTCGGCGACGGCTTGCGCCTGCAACGCGTCTGGGATCGGCTGCCAAGCCAGTGTCTTGGTAAGAACCTCGCGCAAAAGCGCGAACGGATGCGGCAAGCTCGCCTTCGCGCCACCGGCAATGCCGTCGATGATGTCCTGCGGCAGACCGGCGGCCAGCGCATGCTGCACATGATCCTGCCATTCGAACGCCGCGCCGGTTGCGTGCGCGACGCTGAGCACGATGAACTGATAATGGACGCGCGGCAGTACGCCTTCGAATTTCAGATAGAAGCCGAGCGCCTCGACTCGTTCGGCCAACGCCGGATGATTGAGCAACGCCAGATAAGGCCCACCGAAGCCCTCGCCCTTGGCGCGGCGGCGCGCGGCGATGTCCTCATAGAGCGCTTTGGCGGGCGCGGGGAATTTGGCCGGATCCATTTCGAGGACGCTCATCGCCGGCTCCAATTGTCTGCGCATGATCGTTTCGGAAAGCCGGTGTCCACCCATCGGACCAAGTCCGAGGGCATGCTTTTCCGGATCATGCTCTATTCGTGATAGGACCATGCACGGGCGCCTGCCGTGAAGTCGTAGACCGGCGTCGGGCAATCCTTGTCGGCCTTCACGTCGATGACCACGGTGGCATCTGTCGCCAGCGCCTGTGAGAACGCGGCGGCCAGTGCCGCCGGATCGTCGACCGTCATGCCCTTGGCACCGAGCGAGCGCGCGAAACCGGCCCAATCGTGATCCGGAATGGTGGTCAATTCCGCCGGCAACGCACCTTTTTGATGCGCCCGCAGCCAGACATTGCCGAGCGCCTGATTGTTGAGCACGACATAGATGATCGGCAGACGGTAACGCGCGGCGGTCTGAACCTCCATGCCGTGCATGTGCATGCAGCCGTCACCGGTGATCACGGCGATGCGGCGTTTCGGCTGTGCGCATTGCACGCCGACAGCGGCCGGAATAGCCCAGCCCATCGGTCCGAGATTGGTGGCCGAGATGTAGGTGCGCGGCTCGTAAGCCGTCCAGTAATGGCCGGCGAACGCACGATGGGCGCCGGAATCGACCAGCACAATACCGTCGCGCGGAAAGACCGCGCGCAGTGCCGCGATCGCGGCCGCCGGATGTATCGGCCGGGTCGTCCGCTGGCAATTCTCAATGTCATAGCATCGCGGACCGGCTTTCATCTTGGCGAGGAAAAGTTGCCGCTCGGCCGCGCTTTCCGAAAGCGCCGCCGCCGGCGCGCCGGTCGCGTTACCGAGGAGTTGCAGGAAGGCGCGGCAACTTCCCGGCACCGCATGGTCGGCTTCGCCGTGCGACGTGATCTCCCACATGTCGGTATTGACGTGAATCCTTTTCGATTTCGATTTCTGGCGCAGCGTCCAATGCATGGTGTCGCGCTCGTTAAGACCCGAGCCGAGGATGAGCAGGAATTCAAGCTCCGGATCGAAGAGCGCTGCGGTCGCATGTCGCGTGCCGGCATAGCCGAACACGCCGAGCGACAGTTCATGGTCTTCTGGAAAAATGCCCTTCGCCCGCAAGGTCGTCGCGACCGGGATCGACCAGCGCTCGGCTGCGGCTTTCAATTCGACGGCCGCCGAATCGTGCTCGACGCCGGCGCCGGCTAGGATCGCGATGCGCTTTGCGCCTGCGAGCAAATCCAACGCATGCATCGCCGCTTCCTGGCTCAGCGGCGCGACGCGCTGGAAGAAATCGGAGACCGGCACATACTCCGCCGCGCAGTCCGCCGTGAGCGTATCGTGCGTCAGCGACAGATGAACCGGCCCGCTCGGTTGCGACAGCATCGCAGTCAGGCCGTGGCGTAGCCAGTGGTTCAGATTGCGCGCGCTGGCAACGGTCGTCGAGAGCCGGGTCAGCGGCTTCATCACCGCAGTGTCGTCGAGCGTGGCCTGGCTGGCGTCCTGGAATTCGCCGAGACCTTCCATGTCGACGGGGATTTCGCCGCTGAGAACGAGCACCGGAGATGAATCAGTCTTCGCCGCCGCTACTGCGGTCGTCATGTTGCAGAGCCCCGGGCCGCCGATGCCGAGTGCTGCGCCAAACCGGCCGCTGCCACGCGCATAGCCGTCGGCCATGTAGGCGGCCCCACCTTCATGAGCGGCGACGATCGCCTTCAGGCCGGGATGTCGGGCCAGCGCCGGCAGAAACGGATCGACCAATCCGCCAGGCACCATGAACAAGTGATCGAGCCCCTCGCGGATGAGAGCATCCAGAACGAAATCAGTACCGGCAACCATGCCTACCGCCCCCTTTGCGCGCCTGGCGTCCCGCTCGCCCAGCTTGCCTGGAAACCCGGCTGCGCGAAAGCGCGGGACGGGAATCTCTGGTCCAACATCGACAATAAGTGTGCGGTGGAAGTGTGCGGCGGCGGCGCAAGCGGGCGCTGCGGCTTACGCAGACAGCGAGCATGGGCCAGTCGGCCACATGAGAGGTATCAAGCCGCGTGGAGGTCGCTTTCAGCGCAGAAATTCGACGCCGACCTGCGTCTTCGAGCGCCAGATCACGCGGCAGCGGCGGCGGGAGCTAAAATCCAGGGTCATGTAGATGTGAAAAAGGTCGGGGATTGCTTCCGGGGCCTCGACCACGAGGCGGGCGCCGTTTTCGGATTCGTCCCAAACGGTGCATTCGCGCAATTGCTGGCCGACCGAGTTTACAAACCAGCCACAACGACGCACCAGCGCGCGCTGACTGCCGCGTGCGTCCGTCTGAACTTGCGCATGATCTGCGTCGGACACCTCCGACCTCCAACGGCTTAAAGCGATGCCGCCGGTCCGGCACGTTGGCGGAGCCATTACATCGCAGCCCTTAACAGGGGGTAACCCGGATCGAAGAAATTTGAGGATATGTTGACGATTTCGGCGGGCTGGGCGACTGGCAGCCTTCGGCGCCTGAGAAGCCGTTCTGGCCGTCACAGCCGCTGTGCGAGAAAGCCAAGCGCCACCCCGGCAGCGAGCGTCAGGAAGCTCAACAGGGTCATGACCGGTATTGGAGGACGGGTCGGCGCCCCGGTATTCATGGACATGGCGGTCCCGCCGTGGGTCATATCGGCCATGCCATCGGGCTCTCCGGTCATGCCGTTTTGGGCGCCATGCCCGCCCGCGCCGCCAAGCTTCGCGGCCGGCCGCACCGTCATCATGCCGTGCTTGAGGTGGTGGGCAACCAGCCACCAGTTCATCGGATAGGCGACGATGAAGCCGGCCAGAAGCCCGATCGACATGACGAACCAGAATTGCGGCGTCGCCGGATCGTTCGCCGATGCAATGAGCGTCCTGAGCGTCATCACCGTCGGCACCATTGCGGCCATCAGCAGGTTCATTGACAGCAGTTCGGGCACGAACGTATTGGCGAGCGCGGATCGATAGGAGCCGCCGGCCGAGCCGCGCATGAACAGCGCTTGAAAAATCGTCCAGCCAAAGCCGAAACCCAGAACATATTCGACGATCACCTCGGCCAGTCCAGCCAGACCAACAAGGCTTGAGATGACCGCCCCGGCCAAAATGCCGAGGCCGTCGCCAGCGACGCAGTGCATGGTCGAGCCGAGTGTTTGTCGCCAGCGCGCTGCGGTGTAGCGCTCATGCAGCCCGGGCAAGGGCTCGCGGCAGCCGAGCACGTAGAGAAAGGCGCCGAATACCCCGGTATAGGCCGTCAACAGCACGAAGCCCCATTTCAGGACCGGAGATTCCGGCGTCGAACGGATATCGATGGTGACGAACAACAATGCCAGCGCGGCCAGCGCAAACCATAACAGCATCACGCCATCGAGCATCGCGCGCTCCTCCGTCTTTGGTCCGCTGTGATGACGGTATCAGATGACGGTATCATACGGTGCCGCCGCCCTGCGATCCGGAGATTTCAACGAAATCACGATCGATTGACAATCGATTACGTGCCCGATGCCGAGATTGCTTCTTATTGCTCACCGCCGATTACCGCGAAATTCCCTCTGTTTGCACCTGTGCTTGTTCGGCGGAACGGAATGAAATCGTGATGGTTCTTCCGAAACTTGTGAGGATTAAGATTTGTCGTGTTTGGCCATACGCACGACCTATGGAGGATACCCGTGAGCTTCTTTCGCAAGAAACCTGCAAACGATCTGGTTCCCATCCATCCGGACAACAGCAGCAGCAAGGATTGGGCGATCTTGCTGGAGGCCGGCACGATCGTCGGCCCATCACAGCAGCGCATTCGTGTGGCACGGTGGATGCAGGACAAGAAGATCGTCAAAAAATACGACATGTTCCTGCGCACGAAATATTTCATCGTGATCGAAGGCTATAATCCGCGCATTCATGCCCTTTATTTCTGCCCGCAACTCTTCCGCCACGTGGCCGACGAGCTGGTGCCGCTGGAAGGCGAGGAAATCGGCCAACTCATCGCCCGTGCGGTCGAGGCGAGCACCGTCGACCGTCGCCCCTGGTACGGGCCGATGGATGAGCTGCCACGGGAACCGCTGATCAACCGCGACATGCTGGGTGAATTCGATACGCTTGTGGTCGAGTTGCCGCCGCAACGGGAATCGTTGCCTGCGGCGAGCCAGCCATTACTCGGGCGCTCACCGAGCGAGCCAACGGAAGCCCACGCTCAAAATGACGCATCGGATGCCGAAGCGTCTGACGCCGAAGCGACCGATGCCGAAAGTGGACTCGAAAAGCCCGGACTGGCGCTTGAGGAATCCGAGTCCAGCATTGGCAAAAGCCGGCGCCCGAAAATGCCAAACAGCATGAACGTGGGGTCCGACCTTTGATCTGCTGACGGGCCTTACGTCGTCATCGCATGTATCGATCGGAGATCACTGCGCGAGCATTGATTAGTCTTCGAATCCCGCCGCCGGTCTTTGGCGCGCTGTCGCCGTTGCTGGCTCAATCGCAGCCGTAGAAGCGCTTGGAGTATGTCCTGGAAAAGCATGCCCTCGGGCGTCGACCCGATGGGTGGAAACCGGCTTTCCGAAAAGGACATGCGGCAGCAAATAGATATAGAGCATATTTCGCGCTCTGTTCTCCAGGTTGGCCCTTGCGAAGCGCGCCCGGTGGGCCCTCTCTCCCTTGCGGGAGAGGGCAGCGCTGGCCTAGCCACAAACACAAAAGGGTGAGGGTGGGCGGCCCGCCCCCTCACCCGACTTTTGTTGATCGACGGCCGAGCAGCCCTCTCCCGCGAGGGGAGAGGGCGAATTCGGCGACGTCGTTGCTGCAGATAAGCCAAAAGACCAGGCTATAGCTGCGCTCAGCAGACCGTGACGAGCAGATTCAGAATTCTGTTTTCCCCAATCAAAACAAAAAATAGCGCTGCGCCATCGGCAGCGTTTCGGCCGGCGCGCAGGTGAGGAGCTCGCCATCGGCACGCACTTCGTAGGTTTCCGGATCGACCTCGATCTCCGGCGTGGCGCCGTTGTGGATCATGCTTTTCTTGGAAATCTTGCCGCGCGTGTTTTGCACCGCGACCAGTTCCTTCTGGGTGCCGAGCTTTTTGCCGAGCCCGGCCTTGACTGCCGCCTTGGAGGCGAACACCACGGAGGACGCGGTGCGCGCGCGCCCATAGGCACCAAACATCGGCCGGTAATGCACGGGCTGCGGCGTCGGGATCGAGGCATTCGGATCGCCCATCTGCGCGGCGACGATGGAGCCGCCCTTGATGATGCATTCGGGCTTCACGCCGAAGAATGCCGGCGACCATAGGACGAGGTCGGCGAGCTTGCCCTTCTCGATCGAGCCGATGATCTTCGATACGCCGTGCGCGATCGCGGGATTGATCGTGTATTTGGCGATATAGCGCTTCACCCGCGCATTGTCGTTATCGCCCTTTTCCTCTTTCAGCCGGCCGCGTTGCTTCTTCATTTTGTCGGCGGTCTGCCAGGTGCGGATGATGACCTCGCCGAGGCGGCCCATGGCTTGGGAGTCCGACGACATCATCGACAGCGCGCCGATGTCGTGCAGGATGTCCTCTGCCGCAATGGTTTCCTTGCGGATGCGGCTCTCGGCGAAAGCGAGGTCCTCGGCGATCGCCGGATCGAGATGGTGGCAGACCATCAGCATGTCGAGATGCTCGTCGATGGTGTTGCGCGTGTACGGCCTGGTCGGATTGGTCGATGACGGCAGCACGTTCTTGAGCCCGGCGACCTTGATGATATCGGGCGCGTGCCCGCCGCCGGCGCCCTCGGTGTGGAAGGCGTGAATGGTGCGGCCCTTGAAGGCCTTGATCGTGTCCTCGACAAACCCGGATTCGTTGAGCGTGTCGGTGTGGATCATCACCTGAATGTCGTAGTCGTCGGCGACCGACAGGCAGCAATCGATGGCCGCGGGCGTCGTGCCCCAGTCTTCGTGAAGCTTCAATGCACAGGCGCCGGCCTTGATCATTTCCTCGAGCGCGGCCGGCCGCGAGGCGTTGCCTTTGCCGGCAAAGCCGAGATTGACCGGAAAATCGTCAGCCGCCTGGATCATGCGCCCGATATGCCAGGGACCGGGTGTGCAGGTGGTGGCGAAGGTGCCGTGCGCCGGGCCGGTGCCGCCGCCGAGCATCGAGGTGACGCCCGACATCAGCGCCTCGTCGACCTGCTGCGGGCAGATGAAATGAATGTGGGTGTCGAAGCCGCCGGCGGTAAGGATCTTGCCTTCGCCGGCGATTACCTCGGTGCCGGGGCCGATGACGATGGTCACGCCGGGCTGAATGTCGGGATTGCCGGCCTTGCCGATGGCGAAAATGTTTCCGTCCTTGATGCCGACATCGGCTTTGACGATGCCCCAGTGATCGACGATGAGCGCATTGGTGATGACGGTATCGACCGCGCCCTGTTTGTTGGTGATCTGGCTCTGGCCCATGCCGTCGCGGATCACTTTGCCGCCGCCGAATTTCACTTCCTCGCCGTAGCTGCAAAAGTCCTTTTCCACCTCGATGATGAGGTCGGTGTCGGCAAGCCGCACGCGATCGCCGGTCGTCGGACCGAACATGTCGGCATAGACCGAACGTGAAATCTTGGACGGCATTTCACTTTCCTCCATCGGAAAACAGCGCTCCGGACCGTGGTGGATGCGCTAAGCCAAATCCTTGTCGACGCAGCCCTTATTTGTGCACCTTGCGACCTGAGAGAAAACACGGCCGGCTCAAAGACCGGCGCTCGCTTTCAACAAATCCCCAACGTTATCCCCACTGCGTTGCACAACTCAACAAACACACGCTTTTGCTTGCTTCGCGCCGCCCGCGCGATATCATCACTTCCAGATCGCTCACGTTTGGTTCCGCCGAATGAGGGAGATCGCCGAGGTCAGATTGGCCTGGTGTGCAAGCCGCTACCGGCGTAGCACCAAAAAGCTGATTTGATCCCGGTCCCAGCAGCGGTAGCAGCGCTGAGAACGTGACGAGCGGACTTGCGCAAGTCCGCTCGTCATGATTCTTTCGATTTCCTCTTGTCCGGTTTGCCTGCCTTTTCCAGCTTGCCCATCACGCCCTGGCGAAAGCCGTAAACGGTGCGCGTGCCGGCGA
>Ga0209624_10001246_pt1 | contig 20488 bp, 16 predicted proteins | sample JacPinW_OM2H0_O1_FD_188565 | JGI IMG/M metagenome (GOLD analysis project Ga0209624, IMG submission 188565) | Forest soil microbial communities from Algoma, Ontario, Canada - Jack Pine, Ontario site 1_JW_OM2H0_O1 (SPAdes) (version 2) | ecosystem: Environmental > Terrestrial > Soil > Boreal...
TCGGCGCTTTGGCAGTTGGTGCATTCGCGGTGGGGGCACTTGCTATTGGGCGGCTTGCGATTGGTCGGCTGGCGGTTGGGAAAGCGAATCTGAAGTCTGTTTCGATTGACGATCTTTCGGTCCGGCGGCTACGGGTTGACGAGTTGGAGATGCCGCCTGAAAGGCGGCTGCAGCCACGAATGGCTACCCTACATACCGATTAGCGGTCGCGCTCGGTAACGAGGTCGGTCAACATGCACAGAGCGCGCTGATACGGGCTGTCGGGGAATTCCGCGACGATCTGGCGGGCGCGGTCGGTGAACTGTTGAGCGCGTTCGCGCGTGCGCTGAATGCCGCCGCGGCGCTCCACCATCGGCGTCACGTCGGCCACGTACTCGGCGACCCAGCTCGGGTCCGTGACGTCCAGCTCGGCGACTGCGTAGTACTTCACCGCCCGCTCCTTCCGCTCGCTCGCATCGATCGCCGATACTAAGCCGACCGTGACGATAGTTCTGCGCCCGCTGCGCGATGACGACGAGGCTGAGCTGCGGCGCATCCACGAGACGCCCGAGGTCGCGCGCTGGTGGGGCCCGCCCGAGCCCGGCTTTCCCTGGAGCGACGATCCCGACTCGACGCGCTTGGCGATCGAGCTCGACGGCGCCATCGCCGGGATGATCGAGTTCTGGGAGGAGCCGACGCCGCGCTATCGCCATGCCACGATCGACCTGTTCCTCGATCCCGCCGTGCGCGGCCGCGGCATCGGCGGCCAGGCCGTCGCCCAGCTCGCGCGGAAGCTGTTCGCCGAGCGCGGCCATCACCGCGTCACGATCGACCCCTCCGTCGAGAACGCCGCCGCGATCCGCGCCTATGAGAAGGCCGGCTTCACGCGCGTCGGCGTGATGCGCCGCTACGAGCGCGCACCCGACGGGAGCGGCTGGCGCGATGGCCTGCTGATGGAGCTGCTCGCCGACGACGCGCGCGCATAGACTGCCGCCATGGAGTTCCAGACGATCGAAAGCGCCGGCCAGCCGTTCGTCGTCTCCCAGGAGGGCGAGGGGCCCGACATCGTGCTCGTGCACGGCTTCCCCGACACGCCGCACTCCTACCAAGCGCTGCAGGACGATCTCGTCAAGGCCGGCTGGCGCGTCACCGTGCCGTGGCTGCGCGGGTACCACCCCGCCACGATCGTGCCCGGTCGCCCATACGACTTCGAGACGATCGGCCGCGACGGCCTCGCGCTGCTCGACGCGATCGGCGCGCAGCAGGCCGTGTTCGTCGGTCACGACTGGGGCGCGCTGATGTCCTTCGTCGTCGCCACGCTCGCCCCAGATCGCGTGCGCGCACTCGTCACGATCGCGATCCCGCACCCGAGCCTCTTGCCACGGAGCCCCTCATCGCTCTATCGCGCGCGCCACTTCCTCGCGCTGAAGCTGCCTTGGGCCGAGGCGAGCACGCGGCGGCGCGACTTCGCCTACCTGGAGACGCTGTACTCGCGCTGGGCGCCCAACTGGTCGGGCCCCGCGCGCGAGCAGAGCCTCACCGAGATCAAGCGTGCGCTCTCCGATCCCGCGGCGCTGAAGGGTGCGATCGACTACTACCGCGCGCTGCCGCTAGGCGGCTCGAAGCTGCTCGCGCACCCGCCTGCCGTGCCCAACCTCGCCGTCGGCGGCACCGCCGACATCGTCCCCGCCGAGCTCTACCGCGCCTCCGCCGAGCTGTTTCCGGCGCCGAGCAGAGCGCTGGTCGTGCAGGGCGCCGGGCACTGGCCGCACCGCGAGGACGAGGCCGCCGTCGTGCCCGAGATCGTGCGCTTCGTCTCCGAGCTCTGACGGGCCGGACGCGCACGAGGTCTCTCACTCTCCTCCCGCGCTCGTACATGCAAGCCAAGCGTGCTTAGATTATGCGTCGCGGCAGCACGAAGCCGCGAAGACATACCCAGCACGCGCCCGTAGCTCAGTGGTCAACGGTTCTCTTCGGGGAGCCAAAGAGCAGCGGTCTTTCAAGCCGCAGGCCGCGGGTTCGATTCCCGCCGGGCGCACTTTTGCAGGGTGTCAGACAACGATGAGCAAGCAGTTGAGCGTGATGGCACTGGGGTTGCCGAGGCGCATGTTGGGCGTGGGGGCGATCCAGGAGACCGAGCCTGCAGCGAGGTGCTGCTCGGTGCCTCCGATGCTCAGAATGCCTGTGCCGGCGATGACGGCCAGCACGGCGCCATGCGCCAGTTGCAGGATGTCGGTCCACTTGCCCGTTTCCCGCTGGATGCGGTATGTTCGTGCGTGTTCGTCTGCGTACTCGAGACAGACGCCGGAGCCGGTCGGTAGCACTGAAGGATGGCTTGTTGTATGCAGCTCGACACCGAGCATCTGGATCGGTGTGGAGTTGTCGGATGACGCGAGGACTCGGTGCATGAGGGGGTGCGCGCGGTGGTACTGCATCAGGAACGTGCCGGCGGGTAGCTTGTGGGCTCTCCGGTTGATCGAGCATCCCGACGTGCTCCAACCACCCAACTGTCTCGGCGAGCATGTCGCGTAGCGTCGTGCGCTCGAGTCCGAGGACCTCACATGCATTGCGGTCGTCGACGAGAAGGTCGCCGACCGCGCGCTGGTACTTAGCGAGGGTGAGCTCCGGCTCGGTTCGGGTGGCGAGCGCCTTTGCGCAGGAGAGGAGCAGCAGCAGCCGCAGTGTGGCCTTCGATGTCGCCTGCCGCGCGCATGGTTTGCCGAGGATCGCCTCGATCTCGTTGGTGACCTCCAGGAATGACGCCTCGACACCACCGAGCACGAAGTTCGTGCCAGACTCCTCGACGTCGACGGCGGCGATGTGAGTCTTGACGACGTCGTGGACTGAGATCCAGGTTGCAGATCCTGGGGGGACCACGCGCAGGCTGCCTTTCGAGATCGGCAGGATGAGTTGCTGGGACCAGTTTGTCGTGTCGTAGGCTCCGACGATGTTGACCGGATTGAGGATGACCGCCGATAGTCCGCGTTCGGCGCAGGCCTGCTTGATCAGGTTCTCCGCCTGCAGCTTGCTCTTGCCGTAGTTGTCACCGCGGGTCGGCGCGTTCGATGTGGTGCGCTCATCTATCCGGACGCCGGGCTGGTAGCCATATGCCGACGTCGATGAGGTGTAGATCAGGCGCCGCGCGTGCCTCGCGAGCGCTGCCTCCATGACGTGCGCCGTTCCGTCGACGTTATCGCGGAATTGAGCAGCGGCATTCTTCGACCAGGTGCTCGTGTTGCCGGCCACGTGGAAGATCGCATCGACGTGATCGGGCAGAGCCGCGCGCACGCGGTCCGCGTCAGTGAGGTCGCCGATCTCGATCCGAACCGTCGAGGACAGAAGATCGGTGTGGTCCGTTGCACGGCAGAACGCGGTGATATCCCACCCCTGCCGCTCGAGCGGCGACAGTGTTCGCTGACCGCGGTTACGAGCAGACGTCGCTTGATGAGATCTCGGCGACCGCGGGACTCACGAAGGGTGGGATCTACTCAAACTTCGGCAGCAAGGACGACCTCTTCTACGCCCTCATGAGCAGCCAGATCAACGATCGGCTGAGCCAGATCACAAACTCCATCGGCGCGCACACAACATTCGCCGAGTTCAGCCGCGACGCCGGCCAAGTACTCAGCGACGCAACCGCCGGTGACCCGAAATGGCATCTGACCTTCATCGAATTCTGGACAAGAGCGATGCGCAACCCGAAGCTACGTCGTGATTTCGCAGCCCACCGCCGGTCGGCACGCGATGCAATCGCCGACTACCTCGAGGACCACGCAGCACGACTCGGGGTCACTCTCCCACTACCAGCGCCACAACTCGCGATCACATTGCTAGCCCTCTCAAACGGCCTCGCGATCGAGCAGCTCCTCGAGCCCGAACACGCTGACAAGTCGCTGCTGGCCGACCTCCTGGAGGCCGCTGCTCGCGGCGGCCCGCCACTCACATAGCCCCGCGTCGCAGCACTCAGCTGGTGCCACGAGAGCGACGTTCGGGTGTTGACCGATGGCTGGCGTGGTTCCCAGGTCCCGTTGCGCTCCGACGGCGAATAGGCCATCTGGCCGATGTAGTCCAACGCATGGCACGGCAGGCTTAGGATGATGCACGAGGCGATCATTATTCCGGCGGGCGGAGTTGACCAGAACGCGGTGGCGATCGTCCCGACTGGGACGGTGACGTTCGTGCTGACCGATGTCGAGCGCTCGACCTTGTTGTGGGAAGAGCGGGGCGAGGTGATGGCGGGGGTGATGGCGCGCTGTCATAACCTGCTCGCTGAGACTATGCGGGCGCATGTCGGGGTGCTTCCGGAGGAGCAGGGCGAGGGTGACAGTGCGGTCGGCGTGTTCGTGCGAGCCTCAGATGCGGTTGCGTGCGCACTCGATCTACAACGGGCTCTAAGAAACGAGCCGTGGCCTGAGGGCGTGGACCTACGCGTGCGTGTTGCGCTGCACACCGGTGAGGCCATGCTGCGCGATGCGCGCAACTACACCGGGCCCTCGATTCATCGCTGTGCTCGGCTGCGGGCGATCGGACATGGGGGGCAGACGCTGCTGTCTCGGTCGACGTACGAGCTGGTGGCAGGCGGCCTGCCCGACGGGGTCAGCGTGCGTGACCTCGGTGCGCATCGGCTGCGCGACCTAGCGCGGCCGGAGCAGGTGTACCAGCTGTGCCACGCCGACCTACTCGACGACTTTCCGCCGCTGCGCTCGCTCTCGGCCCTCCCGAACAACCTGCCCGTCCAGCTCACCAGCTTCGTCGGCCGCGAGGCCGAGATCGCCGAGGTTCGCGAGCTGCTCGGCTCCTCGCGCCTGCTCACTCTGACCGGAGCGGGCGGCAGCGGCAAGACACGGCTGGCCTTGCAGGTGGCCGCCGAGACGCTTGACGATCACCCTGACGGCGTGTGGTGGGTCGATCTGGCGCCGATCAGCGATTCGGCGCTGGTGGCAAGCGCGGTTGCAAGTGCGCTTTCGATTCGCGAGTTTCCGTCGCAGCCGGTGATCGACACGCTGACGGCGCAGCTGGCCGAGCGCCGGTTGTTGATCGCACTCGACAACTGCGAGCACCTGCTGGGCGCGTGCGCCGAGTTGGCGGCGGCGCTGCTCGAGGCGTGTCCCGGCGTTGTGATCCTGGCGACGAGCCGCGAGTCGCTGGGGGTCGAGGGAGAGCAGAGCTGGCGGATTCCCTCGCTGCAGGTTCCGCAAGACGGGCTGTCGGGAGCAGCGCTCGCGGAGGTCGAAGCGATCCAGCTGTTCTGCGATCGGGCGCGACAGGTGCGGCCAAATTTCGCGTTGGTGGACGCAAACGCGCAGGCGGTGGCGACGATCTGCCGCCGCCTGGACGGGATCCCCCTGGCGATCGAGCTGGCGGCGGCACGCGTGCGGCTGCTGACGCCGCAGGAGATCGCCGATGCGATGCGCGAGCGGTTCATGCTGCTGACGGGGGGCTCGCGCACGGCGATGCCGCGGCAGCGCACCCTCGAGGCCTCGGTCGACTGGAGCCACGACCTGCTGAGCGCGGCGGAGCAGACACTGTTCCGGCGTATCTCCGTGTTCGCCGGCGGCTGGACGCTCGATGGGGTCGAGGCGGTTTGCGCCGGCGCTGGCCTGGAGGTCGTTGAGATCCTCGACCTGCTCGCGAGCCTCGTTGACAAGTCGCTCGTGCAGGCCGAGGAGCAGGGGGTCAAGACTCGCTACGCGCTGCTGGAGACGGTCCGTGTGTACGCGCGGCAGAAGCTCAGCGACGCCGATGAGGCGGCGCTCGTGCGCAACCAGCACCTCGACTACCACCTGCGGCTCGCCGAGTCCGCAGAGCCGGACCTGTTCGGCGCGCGCCTGGAGCAGTGGCTGGGGCCGCTGACGACGGAGCTGGACAACTTCCGCGGCGCACTCGGATGGGCGGTCGATGCGGGGCGCGTCGAGGAGGCACTGCGGCTCGCCTCTGCGCTGTGGTTGTTCTTCGAGGCGCGTGGCCATTGGCGCGAGGGCAGGAGCCACCTCGAGTCGGCGCTCGCAGCAGAGGGTGCGCGGGGGCTCCCTCGGGCGAAGGCGCTGATTGCCGTGGGCCACATCGGGACGATCGCAACCGACTGGGTAGCGACGCGGCGCTTCGCCGAGGAGGCGCTCGCGATCGGCCGAGAGGTGGGTGACGAGGTCACGGTGGGTCGAGCGCTAGATCTGATCGGATGGGCACTTATCTCGCTCGAGCCGGAGGCCGCCATGCCCGTGCTCGAGGAGAGCATCGCGATCACCCGCACCCTCCGGGATGCCTGGTTTCTGGCCGATGGGCTGTATGGAGCCGGCTTTCTGGCAACGGTTAGCGGGCAACTCAAGGCAGCGCCTCCGCTGCTCGAAGACGCCCTCGCGGTATCGCGTGCGGCGGGCAACCTGCTCGGCATCCGTGAGTCGCTCACCTGGCTCGGTCTTAACGCGACGCTGCAGTGTCGATTCGCAGAAGCAGAGGCGATGCTGCAGGAGGCGCTCGCGCAGGCGCGTTCGCTCGGCGACCCGCTGTTCGCGATGGTCGATCTCGGGTTCCTCGGCTTCACCAAGATCCGCACCGGGGAGTGGGCGGCCGCGCGAGCGCACATCGAGGAGTCGATTGCCTTGGGCGTGCGTATGGCTCACGATGCCACGCCGCTGATGCAGTGGAATCTGGGACTGCTGGAATACGCCACCGGCGAGCTCGGGCGCGCGGAGGCGCTGATGAGTACGGCGTTGCCGGCGACGCGCGCCAGCAATTACGCCGTCAACACCGTCAGCGCGCTGCTGATCACAGCGGCCGCCCAGCTGGCGCGCGGAGAGACGGCGCCGGCCGTGGGCGCGATCGAAGAAGCGGTGCTCGTCGCGCGCGAAAGCGGGAACCCGTTGGCGATCGGGACCGCGCTCGAGGCGCAGGCACAGCTGGCCCGCGAGGCCGGCGAGATCTCCGGAGCCGAGGAGCTGTTGCACGAGGCGCTGCGCGCCTTCTATGAGGCCGGCGACCCGAGCGGCGTCGCGGACGTGCTCGAGTCGCTGGCTGCGCTCGTCGGCGAGCTGCAGAACGAAGAGCAGGCGGTTCGCTTGCTCGGTGGCGCAGATGCCATTCACGCCGCCGTGGGCTGCGTGCGCTTCCCCGTGCGTCAGCCTAGCTACGACGCGCAACTCATCGCGCTGCGCGAAGCGCTCGGCGAGGACGCCTTCGCGGCGGCGTGGTCAGCCGGCGCATCGCTCGCGCTCGACGATGCGGTCGCCTACGCCGAGCGTGGCCGCGGAGAGCGCAAGCGGCCGTTGCGCGGCTGGGAGAGCCTGAGCCCGGCCGAGCTACGGGTCGTGCAGCTCGTCGCCGAGGGCCTGACCAACCCTCAGATCGGCGAGCGCCTGTTCATCTCACCTCGTACCGTCCAGGCTCACCTGTCTCATGTGTTTGCCAAGCTCGCCGTCTCATCGCGAGCCGAGCTCGCGGCACAAGCGGCGCGACGAGAGCTTTAGCTCTCTATCCAGCCGGCAGCACCGCCGCCGAATACGCCACTGCCGCCGGCTCAAATACGCCATCTGGCAGATGTACCACCGGTTTCCGTCGGTCAATCTCGCTAGCAACGAGGCCAGGCCTCGCAGCAAACAAAGAGATCGGAGGACGCATGAGCCAGGAATTCGATGTGATCATTGTGGGTGCGCGCTGCTCGGGGTCGCCGCTGGCGGCGTTGCTCGCACGCCGGGGCGTCAAGGTCGCGCTCGTTGAGCAGGCCAGCTTTCCGAGCGACACCCTCTCGACGCACATCTTCGAGGCCCAGGCGCTGACGTTCCTGGACCGCCTCGGGGTCATAGAACAGATACGCGCGACCGGCGCGCCATTCGTCGACCGGGTCGACTTGCGCCAGGAGGACCTCGAGTTCGTGACTCCGATTCAGCTTCGTTCGGGCGAGATCGGCGGTACGGCCTCGGTGCGGCGGGTGCTGCTCGATCCGATCCTCGCTCAGACCGCTGCGGACGCGGGCGCCGATCTGCAGATGGCGAGCAAGGTGACGGCACTGGTCGAAGATCGAGGTCGAGTCACTGGCGTGCGGGTCGTGCAGGACGGCGCGGAGACGACACTCCGGGCTCGACTGGTTGTCGGCGCCGACGGTCGCAACTCGACGATCGCGAGCCTCGTCGGGGCTCGCAAGTACAACCTCACGCCGAACGAGCGATTCCTCTATTGGTCCTTCTTCGAAGGAGTCGAGCCCGATCCCGATCCGGCATTCGTGTTCCACCGCTGGGGCAATCGGATGGTGATCGCGACGCACGCCGACAGTGGCCTCTACCAGGTCATCCTGATCCCGGATCTCGTTGATCTCCCTCGCTTCCGGCAGGATCTGGAGGGCAGCTTCATGGAGTACGCACGCAGCTGCCGGCCCGTGGCGCAGGCGCTCTCGGGCGCGCGGCGGACCGGGAAGCTGTTTGGGATGCTGCGCTGGGAGGGGTTCTTCCGGGAGGCATCCGGCCCCGGCTGGGTGCTGGTCGGCGACGCCGGCAACTTCAAGGACCCGACACCCGGCCAGGGCATCCAGGACGCCTTCCGTCAGGTCGACGCGCTTGTGCCGGCGATCGCAACCGCGCTGGATCGTTCCGGAGAGGACATCGATCGCGAGATGGCGGCCTGGGGCAGCTGGCGAGACAAGGACGCGGCCGAGCACTATTGGCTCGCGACCGACATGGGTAAGGCCGGGTCGACGCCCGCGGTCGTACCCGAGATCGAGCGGCGACTGCTGGCCCAGGGCAAGATCGACACGTTCCTCGATCTGTTCTACAGCCACTGCTCGCAGCCCTCGCAAGTCTTCACCCCGCCACGCCTGCTGGGCGCCACCGCCAGGCTGTTGGCCCGTCGGGGATGCGACCGGCGCGCGCTGCTCGGAGAGGTGGGCACGCTCCTGGCTGAGGACTTCCAGCGAAAACGTCTGAACCGCAACCCGGTGTACGCCGTGGACACTGCGCTCGACGCTGGCCCCTCCGACGTAGACGACAGTGTCCTGCAGACCGCGGCGTGAAGGGCTCGATGGCCGACATCACCGGCCCCTGTGTACGCCGTCGAGCCTCCATGTCAAATCAAATGTTTAGTCGAAAGTCGAGTTGACAGATTGCGTAAGACCTGATTTATATGTCCGGGCGAGAGTTTTCTCGCCAAGCGGTGGAGGGATCGCTTGGGAGATTCGGGTCGAGCACGATGCGAGACCAATACGCAGGACGGAGGGGTCTGATGGAGATGAGACTGTTCGTTTGCCATGAGCACCGGATGCTTCGGGCATTGCACGGCCGCTGGCCGTATCGGCGCTCGCATTGCCGCCACGATCTGCACTGGCTCGTACGAGTGCAGTCACAGATCTACTGGTGCCCTAGCGCTCGCACGCATTCCCTCATGGGGTTGAGGGCGTGCACACGCAGACCCCACGGGGGTTGAGACGGGGGAAGAGGGGGCGCGGTCCCCTACAGGCCCGACAGTGAGGGGGGGCGGGTCTGTAGGGGCGAGCGCGCGTCGGCGGCGCTCGCGTTGGCGTTCAGCGCATGCGTCGCGATCGCGTCGGTCAGCTGCGGCCATGCCGCGCGTGGGAGGTCATGGCCCATGCCCTCCACCATCATCAGCTTCGCCCCGGGGATTGCTCGGGCGGTGGCGCGCCCACCGGACGGTGCTACCAGTGGGTCGGCACTGCCGTGGATGACGAGTGTTGGCGCGGTGATTGCGCCCAGCTGTGCGGTGCGGTCGCCCGAGGCGATGATCGCCGCGAGTTGACGTCCCGGACCGGCAGGATCGTGGTCGCGTTCGTAGCTAGCGAGTGCAATCGTCCTCAGGTCCTCCTCGTCGCGAGGTAGACCACGTGAACCGATCGTCTTGAACAGGCGTTCCATGTGTGCGATGAAGGCGTCGCGCCCCTGTGCAGGACGGCGCAGGAAGATCGAATACACCTTTAGCGAGGGCTGTCCGTGGCGGCGGCTGCCGGTGTTGGACATGATCGAAACCAGCGAACGCACCGACTCGGGGTGGCGGATCGCGAGTGTCTGGGCGATCATGCCGCCCATCGAGGCGCCGATTACGTGCGCGGGCGCGAGGTCCAGCTCGCGCAGCAGCCCGGCGGCGTCATCAGCCATGTCGCTGAGCGTGTAGCGCGCGGGGCGGCGCGAGCGCAACAGCAGCTCGGGGACGTTCGGCGGACGACCGCTGAGATGGGTGGAGCGGCCGATGTCGCGGTTGTCGAAACGGACCACGTGCAAGCCTCGATCGACCAGCTCCTGGCAGAAATCCTCCTGCCAGGCAAGCATCTGCGTGCCCAGGCCCATGATCAAAAGCGCAGTCGGGTCCGACCGATCGCCGAAGGTCTCGTAGCAAAGGTTGATGCCCCTGCCTACGTCGCAAAATTGCTCGGACACGATCTAGCGACTCTAGCGTCCGAGATCGGGGTAGGATCGACTGCAATGGCAGCGTCACCGGAATCGAGCAGCACAGCGGCGACTGCCGCGCCACTCGATCAGGGCGAGATCCGCAAGCTGTCGATTGACACGATCCGCGCCCTGGCGATGGACGCGGTGCAGAAGGCGAACGCCGGCCACCCCGGTACGGCGATGGCGATGGCGCCGGTGGGCTACACGATCTTCAAGCGCTTCCTGCACGCGAACCCTACCGACACGCACTGGCCGGGCCGTGACCGTTTCGTGATGAGCTCCGGTCACGCATGCATGCTGCAGTACGCGCTGCTTCACCTGTGCGGCTATCAGCTGGGCATCGAGGACCTACAGCAGTTTCGTCAGTGGGGCTCGCTCACTCCGGGCCATCCAGAGCGCGGCCACACGCAGGGCATCGAGGTCACCACGGGGCCGCTCGGGCAGGGCTTCGCCAACGCGGTAGGAATGGCGATGGCCGAGCGCTTCCTCGCCGAGCGCTTCAACCGCCCCGGGCACGAGCTGGTCGACCACCACGTCTACGTGATCTGCTCGGACGGCGATTTGATGGAGGGGATCAGCCAAGAAGCAGCCTCGATCGCGGGCAACTTCGCGCTCGGCAAGCTGATCGTCTGCTACGACGACAACCGCATTACGATCGACGGCACCACGTCGCTCTCCTTCGACGGTGAGAACCACACCGCGCGGATGCAGGCCGACGGCTGGCATGTGCAGCGGGTCGAGGACTCCGAGGACGTCGATGCGCTCCAGGACGCCATTGCGGTCGCTCGCCAGGAAACGGAACGCCCTTCGTTCATCTCGATCCGCTCCCACATTGCCTACCCAGCCCCGCACGCAATTGACACCGCCAAGTCACACGGTGCGCCGCTCGGCGAAGACGAGGTGCGTGCCACCAAGGAAGTGATGGGCTTCGATCCTGATCGCAAGTTCTGGGTGGACGAGCGCGTCTACGAGCACATGTCGCTGCGCGAGTCGGGGGCGACGGCGCAAGCGGCCTGGAACGAGAAGCTCGAGCAGTGGCGGGCTGCCTTCCCGGACATGGCGGCGGACTGGGACCTCGCATGGGCGGGGAAGCTGCGCGCGGGCTGGCGCGAGTCGCTACCGAAGTTCGCCGCCGGTGAGGAGATCGCCACTCGCTCGGCCGGGCAGAAGGTGATGGCGGCGTTTGCGGAGTATGGGCCAACGATGATCGGCGGCGCAGCCGATCTGGTCGAGTCGACCAAGACCCTGTTCGACGGTGCCGGCCAGTTCTCGAAGGTTCATGCTGGCCGCAACGTTCCCTTCGGTATCCGCGAGCACGGAATGGGCGCGATCGTCAACGGCGCGGCCGCCCACGGCGGCATCGTCAAACCGTACGGCTCGACGTTCCTGATGTTCTCGGATTACATGCGCGGTGCGGTGCGACTGTCAGCGCTGATGGGCCTGCCGGTGGTTTGGGTGTGGACGCACGACTCGGTGGCTGTCGGCGAGGACGGCCCGACGCACCAGCCGGTCGAGCACTACGCGTCGCTGCGGGCGATCCCGCACCTGTGGGTGATGCGTCCCGGCGACGCCAACGAGACGGCCGAAGCGTGGCGGGTGGCGCTCGAGCGCGAGGATGGCCCAACGGCGCTCTTGCTCTCACGTCAGAACGTGCTCGTGCTCGATCGCGAGCAGGTCGCGAGCGCGAGTGGCCTGGAGCGCGGCGCCTACGTGCTGTGGGACTCATCCGGCCCCGACCCGGAGATCATCTTGATCGCCACGGGCGCCGAGGTCCCGTTGACGCTCGAGGCAGGCAAAGCGCTGGCCGCGCAGGGCGTACGCGTGCGGGTCGTCTCGATGCCGTGCATGGATCTGTTCGAGGAGCAGAGCCAGGAGTACCGCGACGAGGTGTTGCCCGGAGCGATCAGGACACGGCTGGCGGTTGAGCCGGGCGCCACCATCAGCTGGGGAAAGTGGGTGGGTCTCGACGGCGACGTGCTCGGCCTCGACCGCTTCGGCGCGTCCGCGCCTGGTTCCACCGTGCTCGAGGAGCTTGGCTTCACCGCCGAGAACATCCTTGCGCGCGCGAGCGCTCTGCTTGAATCGAAACACTGACGCGCTAAAGACAGGAGACACGATGCCCTCCGACACACCCACCCCCCTCGAGCGCCTCTCCGATCTCGGCCAGAGCGTGTGGGTGGACTTCCTCTCGCGCGGGTCGATCCATGGTGGTCACCTGCAGGAGCTGATCGACGACTACTCCGTCGTCGGCGCCACCTCGAACCCGACGATCTTCGAGAAGGCGATGAGCTCGGGCGACGCCTACGACGAGCAGCTGCACGAGCTCGCTGCAGAACATGTGGATGTCGAGCAGGTGTTCTGGACGCTCGCCGAACAGGACATCAGGGACGCGTGCGATCTCTTCCGCCAGGTATGGGACGGCGGCGGCGGGCGCGATGGGTACGTCTCGCTCGAGGTCGATCCGCGGCTGGCCTACGACACGCTGCAGACCTATCGCGAGGCGATTCGCATCCACAAGAGCGTCGATCGCCCCAACCTGATGGTGAAGATCCCCGCCACCAAGCCGGGCCTTGCGGCGATCGAGGACGTGATCGCCAAGGGGCACTCGATCAACGTCACGCTGATCTTCTCGCTCCAGCGCTATGCCGAGGTCGCCGAGTCCTACATCCGCGGCCTCGAGCGGCTCGTCGCCGAGGGCGGCGACCCGCGCAAGGTGGCCTCCGTGGGGAGCTTCTTCGTCTCGCGCATCGACACAGAGGCCGACAGGCGCCTGGTGCAAGCAAACGCTCCCGAGCTGCAGGGCAAGCTCGCGATCGCCAACGCGAGGCTCGCGTACGCGCACTACCTCGAGGCGTTCAGCGGTCCGCGCTGGGAGTACCTGGTGGGCAAGGGCGCCTCGCCGCAACGGGTGCTGTGGGCTTCCACCTCGACCAAGAACCCCGCCTATGCCGACACCCTGTATGTCGATGAGCTGATCGGCTCGGACACCGTCAACACGATGCCCGAGGAGACGATCATGGCGTTTCAAGACCACGGCGAGCCGCAGTCGCGGCTGGAGCGCGACCTCGAGGGCGCACGGCAGGTGTTCGCCGATCTCGAGCGCGTCGGTGTGGACTACGACGATGTCACGGAGACGCTCGAGCGTGAGGGCGTGGAGAAATTCTCAGCCTCCTTCGAGGAGCTGATCGAGTCGCTGCGCACCAAGCAGAAGTCGCTGGCGCCGGCCTAGAAACAGGTTCTCAAGGGTACGGCAGCGGCACCAGCACGCGGATCGTCAGCGGTCCCGACGGGAACTCCTTGGCGTGGACGGTGAAGACTCGGAAGGACTTACCGTTGTAGGTGTAGGGGCCACTGGCGGCGACGGTCCCCGTAACCGGGCCGAGGCTGTTCTTTACGAGCTGGTTACCAGGGCTCATATACATGAGCACCTTCAGCCCTGCCAACCTTCTGGTCAGCCGCAGATAGCCTTCGTCGTCCTGGATCGACAGCACAAAACCGCCGATCGTGTGACCGTGGAGCGTCAGCGGCGCGACGACGGGAGCAAGTACGTAGGGGCCGCCGACATCGGCGAGCAGCTGGGCGCCCGCGCTTACACGCAAGCGCACGATGTGATGGTTGAGTAGCGCCTTGATCGCAAGTTCCGTCGCTGCGGGGTCACGATTGGCGACCGCTTCCAGCAGTGCCTTGTTGTGCTGAACACGGCGAATCTGCTTGCGCGCGCTACTGCCACTCTCGCCCCTGTAGATGCGCTCAGCGACGTGCATGAGTGTGTTCACGGTCGTGTCCTCGCGCGTTCGACCGCACAGCGCGTGGGTCGTGTTGACGGGGATCAGCAGGTAGATACGAGCGGCACCCGCGGGGTAGATCTTCGCGGGGAGCGAGCTGAACTGGTAGCTGACGCGGTTGAACGTGAGCGCGCCTTCCTTGCTGAGTGTCCCAGCTGGGAGTGCCACCGAACCAGCGATGCTTTGTCCGTTGGCCCGCAGGTCGACCTCCCCTTGCGTGATACCCCCCGCCTCGATCAAGAAGCCGCTGTCGGCCCAGACGCTCGTCATGTAGTTGGCAATCGGGGATCCGCTCGAGCCGAGCAGCGTTCCGTGTAGCGGCGCCATCGCGCCCCCGCCAACGCTGATGAAGGTCTGACCGCCACGCGTCACTTGTAGATTCGTCATGTGTCCGGTAGCAAGCAGCGCAGCCGCGGCAGTTTCCGCGCCAGCTTTGTTGCCTGTTTCCACAGCTTCGCGCAGCGCGGGAGAGTGGGTGATCATGTACTGGGCGCTGGCCGTCCGTTCGCTGAGAACACCCTCGCGGTAGACGCGGCTAAGAACGCTCGCAAGCGTGTTTACGACCGTCGCCGCGCAGCTTTGGGCTTTGCCAGACGTGGGGGTCAGCGTGGCAATACCCACGTTTGCATCACTGTCTTTGAGCGTCGAGCCGCAGCCGGCAAGCGTGGCAGTGAGCAGCACAAGACTCGCTGCGCGAGCGATCCGCGCGCGGCCCCCGATCGACGGTATCTCCACCGGCGGAACCATCGTTGCGGATCTTAAGCCCCCGCTAATGAAGGCATGAGACTCCTGCTAGGCGTGCGCTTGGGGTAACGTCGTGTGCGTGGCGCTCGCATTGATCACCGGGGCATCCACCGGAATCGGCCGCGCGAGCACGCTTCGCCTGGCGGCTAAAGGCTGGACGGTGCTGGCGGGGGTACGCGACCCGGCTGCCGGCGAGCGGTTGCTTACCGAGGTCGTTACTCCAGGCAGGGTTATTCCCCTGCAACTGGAGGTGACAGATTCCGTGCAGATCGCGCAGGCCGTGGCGCGCGTGGATCAGGAGAGCGCCCAAGGGGGCGCGTCAGTGAGCGGCGGCCTGGATGCACTGATCAACAACGCCGGCATCGGTGTGGGCGGGCCGCTCGAGCTGGTTTCACAGGAGGATCTGCGCCGGCAGTTCGACATCAACGTGCTCGCCCAGGTGGCGGTCACGCAGGCGATGCTGCCGGCGCTGCGCCGCGCGCATGGCCGGATTGTGTTCGTGTCCTCGATTGGGGGTCGGGTGGCGACCCCGTTCCTCGCGCCTTACGCTGCCTCCAAGCACGCCGTCGAGGCAATTGGTGACGCGCTGCGCGTCGAGCTGCGCAGCTCCAACATCCAGGTGACGCTGCTCGAGCCAGGGTCCGTGGCCACGCCGATCTGGGACAAGGCGCGCGCGGATGCCGACGCTGTCAGCATCCCCCCCGAGCTCCAGGCCGAGTACGGGGACGTGCCGGCGGCGATGAGCAAAGCGCTTGAGGACACCGAGCGACGTGGCGTCTCTCCAGAAGTGGTGGCCAAGACGATCGAGCGCGCGCTCACCGCCCGGCGGATGAAGGCTCGCTATCTCGTCGGCACGGACGCCAAGGCGATGCTCGTCATCAGGCGCCTGCTGTCCGACCACCTGTTCGACCGGTTCATACGGCGGGCGCTGGGGGTGTAGTCGCGCAGTGGAGTTCCAGACGCTCTCATCAGGCGGGCAGAGCTATGTCGTCTCGACAGCGGGGGAAGGTCCCGACATCGTGCTGCTGCACGGCTTTCCGGACACTCCCTACTCGTGGTCAGGGATCGAGGCGGAGCTCGTGCGCGCGGGCTGGCGCGTGTCGGTGGCGTGGCTGCGCGGCTACCACCCCGAGACGATCGTGCCCGGCCGTGGCTATGACCCCGAGACGATCGGTCGCGACGCGCTCGGGCTGCTGGACGCGATCGGCGCGTCTGAGACCGTGCTCGTCGGTCATGACTGGGGCGCGCTGATCGCCTATAACGCGGCGTCGCTTGCTCCTGAGCGCATGCGCGCGCTCGTGACGATCGCGATCCCGCACCCGAGTGTGCTGCAGCGCTCCCCCGCGGCGATTTGGGCGGTGCGGCACTTCTTCGCTTTGAAGCTCCCGTGGTCGGCGCGAGTGTGCCGGCGCAACGACTTCGCCTACCTCGAGCGGCTGTACCGGCGCTGGGCGCCCAGCTGGTCTGGGCCGGCGCGCGATCAGACGCTCGCCGACGCGAAGCGGGCGCTGTCCACACCGGCCACGCTCGAGGGTGCGATCGGCTACTACCGCGATCTGCCGCTAGGCGGTCCTCCGCCTGCCCTCGCAAAGGTGCCGGCGGTCCCAGGCTTGATCGTCGGTGGGACTGAGGATCTAGCCGACGCCGAGCTCTTCACGCGCACCGCCGAGCGGATGCCTGCGCCCAGCAGAGCGCTGCTTGTCGACGGCGCCGGGCACTGGCCCCATCGCGAGCAGGAAGCGCTGGTGATGGGCGAGATGCAGCAGTTCCTCGCCCAGATCAGCGCGTAGAACCTGTTCTTAGGCTGCGCTGTCTCCGGGTGCTCGCTCACGCAGGCGGTGGATAAACCGCCAGCCAAGCGAACAGGCTGGTGGTGGCGGCCTGCGTCTGCAGCATCCCCGGTTGGGCATCCGCGGGCGGCAGCGTTTCACCGCCCCATGAGAGTAGATAGAGGCCTTCGCCGTTGATGGCCCCAGTCTGTGCGTCGTGTGCATTGGCTGCCGCCATCCGGTACAGCGTGGTGTCGCCTTCCAGCGCATATAGCGCAAGCATCCACTGCAGGTAGATGGCGTCGTATTGCGGCGAGAAATCGAGCGTGTAGCCGAAGCGGCGCAGCGCAGTGGCCTTCAGCTCATCCGCGCGTTCGCATTCGGAGGGCGTGCCTGTGAGATGGCACAGCAGCGCCTGCGCGTAGATCAGCGGCCCCTCGATGTAATCGACTGGGGTATCGCTGACGCTGCTGTCCGCGTACAGCCCTTCGCTTGAGGCGAACCCGGCGGTGTTCGCCCAGGCGAGGAACTTGCGGGCCTGCTCCAGCGCGAACGTAGACGCGGTCTGTTGGTAAACGAGCGCGGCCAGCAGCGTGTCGGCGGCGAGCGCCGGACCCGACTTATAGGGGTGATCTGTGTCCCACCAGATGCCGCCTCCGTTCGGGTCCCAACCGGCGGCGGCGATGTAACGAAGCGCGCGTTGGGCGTCTGTCAGATAGCGGTGTGTGCCAGTCGCACGAAAAGCCTGCATGAATGCGATCCCCCACCAGCCATTGTCATCGAACCACGTCTCCGTGTTCGCTTCGCGGTCGCCGGGGTAAGGCGAGTAGCCGGGCACCGGGTGCAGCCCTCGATTCAGATAGCGCTCCGCGCCCGCTGCGAAGCTGGCAAGAGCGTGTCGGTTCGCGGCGTTTGGCTGGGCGATTGCAATTGCGTCCAGCGACTCAAACAGCGGCACGCTGTCCCAGATCGTCGCCAGCGGATAGCGCTTGTGGTCACCCAGGCGAGAGTCATACCAGCCGAGTCGTCGATCGCGCCAACGCCTCTGCGTCTGCGCCACGCCGGCGCGAGCCAGGCTCAGATAGTGCTGCTGCGTCGCTGTCAGGGCGACCGGCGCCGGTGCTGTCGTGCTTGCTGACCGCGAGGATGCCAGCGCTGACCCCGCACAGCAGGGCGCGAGTGTGAGCGTGGACAGAATGAGCGTGAGCGTCCGCATGAGCGTGCAAAGCCAGGCACCCTCCTAACCCGGCAGGTATTGGATCGGCGCGGTGCGTGGTTAGGATGAGTTGTCGTGCCTGCGTCTGGATTTGCTCCCCCGCCGGCCCCGCCGTCGGAACGGGGGGCATGGTTGCTTGCCTGCGCGATTGCGGTGGTAGGGGTTGCGGTCCTCGTGCTGGTGCTCACTGGCGTCGTTGGCAGCACACGTGTGGTACTGCCGCCAGCGGTCCGGGCCGCGGCGCCGACACCCGTTGCTGTGTCTGCCTCATCGGTTAGCACTGCTGGAGTAGCGCCACGCGTGCATGCGGCGATCGTCGCGCGACCCTCGCCCGCGCAGCAGCGCCTGGAGGCCAGACGCGCCCTCGACAAGACACAGACGCATATATCCAGGGCCTGGATGGAAGGCTTCTACCCGATCTACTCCGTCGCGCAGAGCACGTTCGGCGTCAACTGGCTGCTGCTAGCGTCGATTCACAGGCAGGAGAGCGCCTTCTCGACTGCCGCGGGGATCTACCACGGCCTAAACTTCGCTCACTGCTGTGGCGGGCCGATGCAGTTCAACGTCACCAATGGCGGGGCGGGCACTGTATCTACGTGGGATCTGGTCGCCGACTCCTACACCTACGGCAAGCGCCCTGCCCACTACGACCACATGACGAGCAGGCACCCGTCCATCTATGACGACTTCGACGCGATCATGGCCGCCGCTCACCTACTGTCAGCCGATGGCGCGGAATACGCGCTGAATGAATCGGCGTGGGACGCCGCGTATGACTATTACGGCCACGATGCGTCCGGTGTCACCTATGCCGACCAGGTGCTAGCGCGGGCGATCGAGTGGTCCCAGCACGGTTTCTGCATCAACTGCGGGATCGAACCAAAAATGGTGGAAGCGGTGCAGGCGGCCTACGGGGCGCCGGTGCTCACCGCGCTCGAAGCCGAAGCAGCGAAAGCGCAAGCGGCGCGACATGCCAAAGGTCGCGCCGCCAAGCGCTGACTCTTAGCTGGCGCTGGCCTGCGCGATGAGCTCGCCGGCGACGCGGTCGGTCGCCTGAGCCGTCCCGCCGACCAGTCTGCGCGAGAGCTGTGCGCGCCGGAAGTAAAGCGGCGCGTCGTGCTCCCAGGTAGCGCCGATGCCACCGTGCACGGAGATCATCGTGCGGGCTGCTGTGTCGAGCGCACGCCCGCCGACGGAGCGAGCGGCACTGGCGGCGAGGGGGAACTCATCCGGCGCGCCGTTGCGGGCCCAGCCTGCGTAGTAGAGCAGCGAGCGGCCGTTCTCGAGCTGGCGGAGCACCTCTGTGAGGGAGTGCTTGACAGCCTGATAGGAGCCGATGGCACGCCCGAAGGTGAAGCGCTCCTTGGCGTAAGCGACGGACACGTCGAGCGCTGTCTCGACGCTGCCGAGCGACTCAGCGGCGATTAGCGCCTGCGCGAGATACCAGGCGGCAGCGAGCGACTCCTCGGGTGCGTCGAGCAGGATCGCCTCGGCACCCTCGAGCGAGACATGGCCGAGCGAGCGGGTGGAGTCATAACGGCTGACCGCCTCGATGCTGACGCCACTGGCGTCCGCCTCGATCGCAATGCCGACGGGCTTGCCGTCAAGCAAAGCGGTGCCGACGAGCAGGTCAGCGCCGGGCGCGTCGGGTACGAAGGCAAAGCTGCCGCTGACCGACACGCGTCCCTCGCCTGCACGCGTGGTCGTTGGCAGCGCGGCGCGGGCGAGTCCTTTGGCTTGGTCGGCGCTCCAGCGCGCGTCCAGCTCGCTGGGTGGCTGGGCCGGTAGATAGGCAGCACGGCGATCGCCGGTAGCCAGGTCGCCCAAGAGCTCAGAGGCGTTGGGCGCATCGCTGAGGATGGCGGTCGCGGGCAGGTGTCCGAGCAGGGGGATGCCGGCAATCACACGGCCGCACTCGCCGAGCACGAGCATCGCGTCGAAGGCGTCGAGGCCGGCACCGCCGTGGGCTTCGTCGATCAACAGGCCGGGCCAGCCGGCCTCCTTGGCGGTCGGCCACAGGTCGGGCATGGCCGACTGGTCACCGTCGAGTGCCTCACGGGCGGCTTCGAGCGTCTTGAAGCGCGAGAGCGCGCCACGGGCGGCCTCGCGGAGGAACACCTGCTCGTCTGAAAGCGCGAGATTCATACTGCTGCTCCTTCCTTGGAGCGCAGCTCCGAGAATGGGATGCCCTTGTCCAGGCGCGGCTCGGGGGGAAGCCCGAGCACGCGCTCGCCGATGGTGTTGCGCAGGATCTCTTCGGTGCCTCCGGCTGACTTCAGGCCGGGAAGGAAGGAGATCATGTAGGCCCACTCGCTGTCCTCGTCGAGTGCGTCAGGGCCAACGACGTCGGTGATGAGGTCGCCGGCCTTGATTGCGCCGGCGACGATCGTGACCTTGGCGAGGCCAGCCTCGGGGCCGGGGATCTGACCCTTCTGCAGCGCTGTGAGGGTGCGGTAGCCGGTGAAGCGCACGGCGAGCAGCTCGCTTGCGATCTCGCCCAGCTGGTGGCGCACCTCGGGGTCGCGGCGGGCATGCTCGTCAGCGGCGATGGCACCGGCGAAGCGAGTGGAGTTGTAGCCCATGCCCTCGCTGCCGAGGCCGATGGTGACG
>Ga0209624_10001247_pt1 | contig 20488 bp, 16 predicted proteins | sample JacPinW_OM2H0_O1_FD_188565 | JGI IMG/M metagenome (GOLD analysis project Ga0209624, IMG submission 188565) | Forest soil microbial communities from Algoma, Ontario, Canada - Jack Pine, Ontario site 1_JW_OM2H0_O1 (SPAdes) (version 2) | ecosystem: Environmental > Terrestrial > Soil > Boreal...
CCCGGCGAGCCGGGGTCGACCTGAGCGTAGACGAATCCGTTGGTCGGATAGATGGACAGCACGAACCGCGCTTGGTCCGGCCTCCACTCGGCCGGCATCGTCCCATCAGTCATCCAGAGGCAGAAGAACTGTCGGCACTGATCGGGCGGAGCGTCGTGAACCGCGCAACCCTTTCCCGGCGCGCAATGCTTGCACCAGACTCCAGGCGGTTTGGCGAATTCGGGCAGCGCGTAAACCTTGCAACAGAGCGTGCAGGCGCCGCATTCGCGCCCCGGCGCGGCCGAGTAGGATGTGAGGACCATGGCAGTGGAGGACATTGACGCGGATCGCCCGGCCGAGATTGAGTTACCGGAGCGCTATCGCGGCCGGCGTAGACTGGCAAGTTTCTAAGCTTCCTCCGTTTGGCTGAGCGCCCACCCTCATGAGCGCGCAAGCAACCGGACCGGTGCGCCGCTAGGCGCGCCGGCCAAACAAATCCAAGCAAAACCAAATCCCGCCAAATAAATCCAAGCAAAATTGCTTGGTTTTATTTGGTTTTATTCCGCCGATTCGTGACTTTTCAATGAGTTACAACGAATCCAAATAAAAATTCTTTCCCCGCGTCACACTGTGCCTTAAATGTCACATGTATTTCGCTCCTTGTTCTCTCTCTCTCGGGCCCGCTGGTCCCCTCGCCGCCGGCCGTCCCCGAAGGGGTCCTTCGATCAGGCGAGTAGGAAGTATTATAGTATGGGTTCCTGATTTATGAAAGATATTGCATGGAAAAATTTTTGGCCGCCGGTTCGGGATTGATTGACCCACCCATCTACATGTTCTCTGCGTCGAAACGGTATACGGTTTCAGGAAGGCAGGCTCTGTTCCCGCGAGCCGCCTGCCGCCGTCGAGCGATATGGAACTCGTTTTGACTGCGCGCGTAGATGGACGGGATAAGCCGGCCATGACAGCAAAGGCTTATTGCCCTACAAGCCGAGGAGCCGCGATCAGGCAATTGCAATCCGCGCGGGTCGAGCGATCATGGGGGAGGGACAGGCGTTGCGCCCAATCGTATTCGCGATGATCCTGGTCTCGACCGCCGCCTTGGCGCAAGAAGCGCCCAAGCAGTCAGCGCCCACCATCCCCTACGACTCGGTCCCCGACTTTCTAAAACTTCCCCCCGACCTGTACCTCGGCGAAGCGGCTGGGGTCGCTGTCAATTCCAAAGGCCATGTGTTCGTGTTCTCCCGCGGAGGCTCGAGCGGATCGGCATATGGCGCGGCCGCGGCGCAATTGCTGGAATTCGACGCCGAGGGCAAGTTCGTGCGCGAGATTGGGCGCAATCTCTACGCGTGGTCCTTCGCCCACGCCGTCCGCATCGACGCTCACGACAATATCTGGGCCGTCGACAAAGGTTCGGACATGGTCATCAAGTTCAATCCCGACGGCCGGGTTGTGATGGTGTTCGGCCGCAAGAAGGAGGCCTCCGACGAGGCCGCCGAGCCGTGGAAACATCCGATCCCGCCGGCGCCGCCAGTCGACGGCATGTTCAGGCAAGTGACGGATGTCGCCTGGGACCCTGCCGGCAACTCCTACATCAGCGACGGCTACATCAATTCCCGCGTCGCCAAATACGATACGGACGGAAATTGGATCAAGTCGTGGGGCGAGTTCGGCACGGGGCCTGGACAATTCCGGGTACTGCATTCGATTCAGGCTGACGCCGAGGGCCACATCTACGTCGCCGATCGCGGCAACGGACGAATTCAGGTGTTTGACGGCGACGGGAACCTAATTCGAACCATCCAAATCGGAGTTCCGTTCGACTACGCAAGGGCCCGCCCAGCTATCGGACCGAAGCCCGGCGCGCCGGACGGCAGTCTGGCAAGCTACGGCGCCGCGTTGGCCATGGCGCCCGGCGCGCCCTGGGCGCTTTGCATCACCCCTCCGCCAAATCAGGTGCTCTACAGCTCCGACGTGTTTCCCGGCCGCATCTACAAAATGACGCTCGATGGGAAGGTGCTCGGTGTCCTGGGCGAGGCCGGCAAACAACTTAAGCAGTTCGGGTGGATCCACGAGATCGCTTGCCCGTCAGAGAATGAGCTTTATGTCGCCGAGCTTCTTAACTGGCGGGTCCAGAAGTTGATCTTGCATCCGGGATCCAAATGACGCTGGGCAGCACGCCATTGCGCTCGGCAATTAGTGAAGGGCGACCGGAAGCCGCGCGAGCCAATGCGATCATCTTTCGTCGTCGCATCGCCGCCAGTCCATCTCGACGCGTGTTTTCCTGGACATGCTGAAAGGCGCGGCGTTCCCGCCCCGCGACGCCCTAACCATCGGCTTCGCGCATGTCGCCTATCGCGCGGCGGAGGAATTCGCCACGCGGCAGACCGGCGCCGCTCACTTTGAGGTGCGCACATTGGCAGAGCTGGAACGACGAGCGCCTGAAGCCGATGTGCTCGTCGTATCCGGCCTGTGGCGCAACACACTGCTGGCAAATGCGCCGAAGCTTCGCTTCGTACAATCTCTCAGCGCCGGCACGGATCAGTACGACAAGGCGCTTTTCGCCAAGCATGGCGTTCGACTGGCCAACGCTCAGGGCGCCAACGAACGCGCAGTGGCGGAACATGCAATGGGGCTCATCCTCGCGCTTACGCGTCAGCTTCATCAGGCGCGCGATAACCAGCACATGCGGCAATGGCGCGATATGGTCGGTGATCGCGCGCTGCGCGAGCAGGAACTCGGCGGCAAGACGCTTGTCATTGTCGGTCTCGGCCGCATCGGCATGCGCCTCGCTGCGCTGGCCCAGGCGTTCGACATGCGGGTGATCGGCGTGCGCCGCACGGCGAGGCCGGAGCCCGAGGTCGCCGACCAGGTCGTCGCCCAAGCCGACCTCGGCCGATCGCTCGCGCAGGCCGATGTCGTAGCTTTAACCTGCCCGTTGACGCCCGAGACCGAAGGCCTGATCGGCGCCGCTGCATTGACTGCGCTGAAGCCAGGAGCGCTGTTGATCAATGTTGCGCGCGGCAAGGTGGTCGACCATGTGGCGCTGCTCAACGCGCTCGCCGAAGGGCGGATGCGCGCCGCCGCACTCGATTGCTTCCCTGAGGAACCGCTGCCGGCTGAATCCCCCTTCTGGACGCTGCCGAACGTGGTGATCACGCCGCATACCGCGGGCGAGACCGAGCGTTACGAACAAAACGTCGTTGATATTTTGGTCGACAACATCGAACGCCTGCTCCGCGGCGAAACCGCATTGCGAAACCAGGTGGTGTGATGGCGGCCCGCCGGCATAGCCCGTGTCGTTCGGCGCCGCGAGAAGTTTGGAGGCCGCTCTCGGCCGTAACGTCGCGCCGCATGGCCGCGCCAACCGCAACAGGATGAACGCCCATGGCCTCGGTCGAAGTCTCCAATGTGCGCAAGAGCTTTGGCAGTTTTGAGGTCATTCACGGCGTCTCGATCAGTGTCGAGGACGGCGAATTTGTGATTCTTGTCGGACCCTCGGGATGCGGCAAGTCCACTTTGCTGCGGATGGTCGCCGGCCTCGAATCGGTCACCAGCGGCGAACTTCGCATTGACGGGCGAATCGTCAACGACGTGCCGCCGAAAGAGCGCGACATCGCGATGGTGTTCCAGAACTATGCGCTTTATCCGCAAATGACGGTCGCGAAAAACATGAGCTTCTCGCTCGAGCTCGCGCGCCGGCCGAAAGCCGAGATCACAGAAAAGGTCAATAAGGCGGCGGATATTCTCGGCCTCATGCCTTTGCTCCAGCGCTATCCCCGCCAATTGTCAGGCGGCCAACGACAGCGGGTCGCCATGGGAAGGGCGATCGTGCGCGATCCGGCGGTGTTTCTGTTTGACGAGCCTTTGTCCAATCTCGATGCGAAGTTGCGCGTGCAGATGCGCGCCGAAATCAAATCGCTGCAGCAACGGCTCGCGTCCACGACGCTCTACGTAACGCACGACCAAATCGAGGCGATGACCATGGCCGATAAGATCGTGGTCATGCACGACGGCGTGGTCGAGCAGGTCGGCTCGCCGCTCGAACTTTACGACCGGCCCGCCAATGTTTTTGTGGCCGGCTTCATCGGCTCGCCGGCAATGAACTTAATCACGGGGCGCCTTGAGGGCGGTGAGCCGCCGACGCTCGCCACCTCTTCCGGTTTCAAAATCCCGCTTTACGCGGCGGCGCCGCACGCTGGTCCCGGTTCGGAGGTCATCATGGGCATCCGGCCTGAAGGCGTAAGCCTCGGGGGACCGCACGCGATGCCTGCGCAGATCGTGGTTATTGAGCCAACAGGCTACGAAACGCAGGTGATCGCCAAGTTCGCCGGGCAAGACATCGTTTGCGTGTTTCGCGAGCGTTTGGACGGTCGCCCGGGGGATACAATCGCCCTGACATTCGAAGGTCCCTTGCACTTCTTCGGCGCGCAAACAGGCGCGGCCATCGCCTCCGGCTGATACACGGGAGAGCGACGGCTCGATCTCGCTCACGCCTTGCGAGTTGTCAGCTGATCGGACTAACGTGGTCGAAGCCAGAACGACGCCAAATAAGGCGGACGCCGGAGGATTCGCCATGAAGGCCTATCGCGTCAATCGTCGGTCCCTGCTCGTCGGCATGGCGGTCGCCCCGGCCCTTGTGCGCGCCGCGCGGGCCGCGCCGATGACCATGCGCCTGTCGTCCTCATTGCCGAACAATCCGCAGTTCGCCAACGGGCGGGTATATTATGACAATCTCGTCAAGCGCCTTGCGGCCAATGGCCTCGCCGACCGCATCGAGGTGCAATTCTTTCCTGACAATCAGCTCGGCCAGGAGATCGACGTCGTCAATTCGGTCAGTCTCGGCGTGATCGACCTGATGGTCACCGGCACTTCGATCTGGGCGAACGTGGTGCCTTTGATCGGCCTACTCGACCTCGGCTATCTGTTCGAAAGCTTCCCGCAGCAAACGAAGGCCTTGGACGCGGGCGCGGCTAAACCTCTCGAGCAGGCGCTGAAAACCGGTGCCAACGTCAAAATTATCGGCTGGGCGTACAACTTCGGTTCGCGCAGCGTGTTGTGCAAATCGCCAGTCAATGCGCCCGCAGATTTGGCCGGCAAGAGGATTCGGACCCTGCCCAATAGGATCATCACCGAATGTCTCAGACTCATGGGCGCGGCAGCGACGCCGATGGCGTTCGGCGAGATTTACACCGCCCTCCAGGCAGGCGTCCTTGACGGGCTTGAGCATGATCCGCCTACGATTGCGGCGAGCAAGTTTTATGAAACGGCCAAATTCTATTCGCTAACCCAACACAATTTCTCCGCTCTCGGCGTGTTCTGCAGCGGGCTCACGCTCAGTCGGATGGATGCGCCGCTGCGCGATCAATTCTTGGCTGCGGCGGCGGAAGCGGCAGGCGACACCCGAGTCCGTGGGCTTGAGGCGGAAAAGGAGGCGATTGAGACGCTGAAGCAGAAGGGCGTCGAGATCATCGCTTGTGATCGTGAGCCATTCCGCAAGCTGGCGCTGCCGCAGACCGACCAGTTCCTCAAGGCCCATCCGGAGGCGAAGCCGATCATCGATATCGTCCGCAGCTCCAAAGCGTGATTGCGTGAGCGTGTTTTTGAGATCCGATCGGACGCTCCCCGCGCGCCCCAGACAAACGAGGGATTGTCGGCCTTTGAGCTGCGGCGCGTGACTCAGTCGACGGGTGTGAGCGAGCCTCGACATGACCCACGCCCATTGGCCCGTGGCGGGCTGGCCTTGCTGCTCGTTCTGGTGGACACGGTCGCCGCGATCCTATTGGCGGTGGACCTGGTCGTGGTGTCGCTGTCGGTATTTTATCGTTACGTCCTGGCTGCGCCGATCGAATGGGCGGATGATGTCGCGCGCGGACTGATGGTGGCGATGGCTTTCTTCGGCGCGGCGGGCGCGCTTGCGCGCAATGAGAACGCCGGCGTCGCCTTCTTCGTGCAGAAACTGGGACCGCAAGCCCGCCGGCGCGCCGACGCCATTGCGGTGTTGGTTGTCTTGACGACGGCCGCATCAGTCGCGTGGTACGCAATTGCGCTGGGCCGGTTCACCACAGGCCAGACGACAGGCTCCGGCTTGCCGCTGGAACTGACGTTTTTCCCGATGGGCGCGGGCGCGCTGTGCATGACGATCTTCGCGCTTGCCCAGTTCTGTCGCCGCAAGCTGTCCGACATCGCGTTCGCCGTCATTTGCGCTCTGGCGCTGGCCGGAGCAGCGTATGGCTGGCGGTTCATCGGGCCGGGCGCGGTGCGTTCGGGACTGCCAATGCTCCTGGGCTTTATCACGAGCCTGGTCGGCGGCGTTCCGATTGGATTTGCGCTCGCGTTCACCGCCCTCATTTACATCTGGATCGAAGGCGCCCTGCCCGGCCTCATCTTTGCGCAGCAAATGGCGCGCGGCATCGACAATTTCGTGCTGCTCGCGATCCCGTTCTTCATCCTGGTCGGCTACCTGATGGAGGCGAACGGCATGTCCGTCCGCTTGATCGCGTTGCTTGAACGCCTGGTCGGACGGGTGCGTGGCGGGCTCAACGTCGTGATGGTGTTGTCGATGGTGATCTTCTCCGGCATTTCCGGTTCGAAGATGGCCGATGTTGCGGCTGTGGGCTCGGTGCTAATCCCCGCAGCGCGCCGGTCGCGACAGAACCCTGGCGGCGCGGTGGCGCTACTGGCGGCTTCTGCGGTCATGGCCGAGACCATTCCGCCGTGCATCAACCTGATCATACTCGGCTTCGTCGCCAATCTCTCAATCGGCGGATTGTTCATGGCGGGATTGTTGCCGGCCGGTCTCATGGCTGTTGCGCTGATTGGCGTCGTGATCCTGCTCGGCGGCGGCGCGCAATTGCCTGACGAGACTCAGCTTACCGCGGCCTCGTTGGGACAGATGTGGCGCGGCGCAATTGTTACGCTTGGGCTTCTGGTGATCATTTTTGCCGGCTTCAGGTTTGGCGTGGCGACCGCGACCGAGATTTCCGCTTTCGCGGCGCTTTACGCGCTGGTGGTGGGCAGCGCGGCGTTCCGTGAACTGGGACCTCGTGGGGCGGCGCGAAGTTTCGCCAACGCCGCGACCCGCTCGGGGCTCGTGCTGTTCATTGTCGCCGCTGCGCAGTCGCTCGCTTTTGTGCTCACTCTGCAACAAGTCCCCCATGCCCTCGCGCAAGCGATGGTGGCGCTGTCGCAGACCGCCGGCCCATGGCTGTTCCTCCTTTTGTCCATCCTCATCTTGATTGTCATGGGCTCCATTCTGGAGGGCGCGGCGGCGCTCATCATCTTTGGCCCGTTGCTGATCCCGGTCGCCGGGCAGATCGGCATCAATGGATTGCACTTTGGCGTGGTTCTGGTGATCGCCATGGGAATCGGTCTGTTTGCGCCGCCGCTCGGCCTTGGGCTTTACGGCGCCTGCCTGATTGGCGGCGTGCCAATCGAGGCGACGGTGAGGCCGATGCTGGGCTATCTTGGCTTGCTTCTCCTGTGCCTCTTGGTGATCGCGTTCGTCCCCGGCTTGACGCTTTGGCTGCCGCATCGGCTCGGCTACCAATAGGCGTCAGACGAAGGAGGGCGCCGTGCAGTCGTCGGCTTGACCACAGGACGTCGCGAGATATGGTCGGGCGGCGCGCCTGCCATCGGGACTGCCCCAGGAAAAGCCGCGGACGTCCAACCAACAGTTGATATCCCTGTCATTCTCGATCGAGACGATTGAACCATGCCGCATCTGTTCAGCAAACTTCGCATGCGCGACGTTGACTTCGCCAACCGCATCGGCGTTTCGCCAATGTGCCAGTATTCTTCGGTCGACGGCTATGCGAACGATTGGCATTTCGCGCACCTTGCCGCTCGGGCGGTCGGCGGCGCCGCGTTGGTGTTCACGGAAGCGGCCGCGATCACACCCGAGGGTCGAATTTCGCCGCAGGATCTCGGCGCTTGGAGCGAAAGGCATTTCGAGCCGCTCGAGCGGATTGCACGCTTCATCGATTCTCAAGGCGTGCGCGCCGGCATCCAGCTCGCGCATGCGGGACGAAAGGGCAGCACGTATCGGCCAGGCGCCGGGCAGGGCGCCGTTGCGGAAAACGACGGCGGGTGGCGCCCGGTCGCCCCGAGCGCAATTGCGTTCAGCGATACCTACCCCAAGCCGAACGAGCTGACTGTCGATCAGATCAAGTCATTGCAAACCGCCTTCGCGGTCGCGGCTGAACGCGCGGTCGCCGCGGGCTTCGCTGTAGTCGAGATTCACGGCGCCCATGGCTACCTCATCCACGAGTTTCTCTCGCCGTTCAGCAATCGCCGTACTGACGCTTATGGCGGTTCATTCGACAACCGGACCCGGTTCCTTCGTGAATGCGTCGCGGCAGTGCGGCGCGTCTTGCCGGAGCGATGCCCGCTCTTTGTGCGAATCTCAGCGACCGACTGGGCCGAAGGCGGATGGGACATCGACCAATCGGTCGAGCTCGCGCGCCTTCTGCTCGCTCTTGGCGTTGATGTGATCGACTGCTCGTCCGGGGGCAATCTCGAAAAGGCGGACATCCCTGTCGGCGCCGGATATCAAACGCCGTTCGCCGAGCGGATTCGGCGCGAGGCGAATATCGCCACTGCTGCGGTCGGCATGATCACCGTCTCGGCCCAAGCCGACCAGATCATTCGCAACGAACAAGCGGATCTGGTGCTGCTGGCGCGCCAAATGCTGCGCGACCCCTACTGGCCGCTGCACGCGGCGCAAGAACTCGGGCAGACCGCGTCTTGGCCGAGGCAATATCTGCGCGCGGCGCCGAGTGGAGCGCCCGAACGCGTAGTCGCGTCCCCTCTGGCCGATCGGGCCAAGCAAACTTTCGCTTCGTAAGCGAGCGAAGCGGAGGATGGCGAGGACCGCGCTAAAGTAACGCGGCAGAAAGAACGTGCGAGGATAGGAGATGCGCTTGTCGGAGCGGTTCTGCTCGCGATAGTGTCACGCCACGCCTATTCCGGGGTGCGGTTTTGGGGAGTGCCATGCGCAATTCATTCAGTTCCTTTCTGGCTGCAGCAACCGTCGCATTTACGCTCTCGGTCGGCGGTCCAACCTCGGCGAACGCTGAAAGCGTCATGAAGGCTTGCGCAAGCCAATGGAAACTGGCTCAGACAACGGGAGCGACTGGGGGGCAAAGCTGGCCGCAGTTTCTGGCGCAATGCCGTACGAACCAGACCAGCCCTGCTTCGACGTCTGCGCCAGCGCCCGCGCCTACCACTCAGTCAGGCTCCCTTTTCCCATGGTCGCAGTCGTCGGCGCCAGCTTCTGCGACGGCGTCAAACGTCGGCGCCGGCCAAAGCGTCATGAGATTATGCGCGAGCCAATGGAAAGACGCCAAGGCGGCGGGAACGACCGGCGGCCAGAGCTGGCCACAATTTCTAGCGCAATGCCGAACCCGCCAAGGCTCCGCCGCCGCGCCCTCGGGAAGTTTTCCGCCCGCGCCGGCTCCGGCTCCGGCGCCGGCCCCAACGCCCGCCTCTCAGTCAGGTTCTCTGTTCCCATGGTGGCAGCAGTCGGCTCCAGCTTCCACACCCGGCGCGCCCGCGACGCCGCGAGTAGGTGAATACACGACCGAGCTCGCGGCGCGTGCGCGGTGCCCATCGGACACCGTCGTGTGGGTCAACACCCCGTCTCGCATCTATCACTACTCTGGAACCCGCTATTACGGGAACACCCGCAGGGGCGCATATATGTGCGAGGCTGATGCGCGCGCCGCAGGATATCGCGCGGCGAAGAACCGCCAACCTGAGGCCGGGACCCCTTCCGGATAAGGGACAGTCGTCGAGCCTGCGCTGCAGGCTCGCGGGCTTCCATCCGTCTGGCGATGTAGCAGCGGCCAGCTCGATCAACGAAGTTCGAATGGCCTACCCGCTATCCCAAACGATATGCGGCGCCGTCATCGCCCGTGACGGCAGTGTGATGCAGATCACGTTACGTCATCTTCATTTCATGTCTAATTCATCGCGCTGCGATAGAAAAAGGGGGAAGTTGGTCCTTGTTAATGAGATTGTCGCAGGCTTGATTCTCTCGACTCGCTCCTGCGCGCGAACTCGTTCCGGCCCGTGACAAATGGAACTTGAAATGCACCCATTTCCCCAAACGGATACGCGCTCGGGTCAATCCGACAGCGATCATCATTTCTTCCATACAAACGTCTTTCTGCGCCACGCGAGCGGCGCCTCGGGGGAGGCCGACGAGCACATCGATAGGATCTTGACTCAGGCTGCCGTTGCGAAACGTCGAGTTTGGGTCAGCAGCCTCTTGTTTGCCGAGCTCAGGCCGTCAATGTTTGTTCCGGGCCGCTTCGGCACTCTTCAGGAGTTGGCGCGATACATTCGATCGCTAGCGACGCTGGTGACAGCCGATCCAAACACCATGCTGCGAGTGGCGCGACTCCGCGACGCGAAATGGCAGAGGGCGGCCGGCGTGCGCGGCGACGACGAAAAGCCGCGAATGATGTCATTTAGCGACGCCGTGCAGATTGCCTCGGCCCTGTGGGTGAAAGAAGCGGGCGGCGTAGCCGATCTCAAGTTCCTCATGTTTGACGACTGGAGCTCCAACGAGGCCAGACGAGGCGCGCCTCTCTCCCTGCTGCGCCTTCAGGACTACGCCGACGATGCGCGGGGCAATTCTGATGTGATGGCGGCCGTGCGGTTGACGCGCGTCCAGCCTCATCGCCAGGCGGGCTCAGTTCCACAAACGGCGTCAGCCGCTCAAGAGCGGAGCGCCGTTTCCTAAGGAGGTCGCGCGGACGCGCGCCATCATTTCCCAAACACCCGTTCGAAGATCGCATCCACCTGCTTTAGGTGATACCCGAGATCGAATAGCGCCTCGAGCTCCTGCGCGCTCAAGACCTTCGCGACGTCCTTGTCAGCCTGGAGCAGCTTGAGAAACTCACCCTCGCCGCGCCAAACAGGCATCGCGTTACGCTGGACGATCGCGTAGGCGTCGTCGCGGGTGACCCCTTTTTGCGCTAGCGCCAAGAGCACACGTTGCGAATGGATAAGGCCGCCGAGGCGGGCGAGATTTTTCTGCATGGCCTCCGGATAAACCACAAGCTTGTCGATCACCCCCGCGAGGCGCGCGAGCGCAAAGTCGAGCGTGATCGTCGCGTCAGGAGCGATCATGCGCTCGACTGAGGAATGAGAGATGTCGCGTTCGTGCCAAAGCGCCACATCCTCGAGCGCCGGCGTCACCGCGGAGCGCACCATGCGCGCTAGTCCAGTGAGGTTTTCGGCCAGCACCGGGTTGCGCTTGTGGGGCATGGCCGACGAGCCCTTTTGACCCTCGGAGAAGAACTCCTCCGCTTCCATCACTTCGGTGCGCTGCAGATGCCGGATCTCGGTCGCCAGCCGCTCGACCGACGACGCGACTAGGCCCAGCGCGGCAAAGAAAGCCGCATGGCGATCGCGCGGGATCACCTGGGTCGAGATCGGCTCTGGCTTTAGGTCCAGCTTCGCCGCCACGTAGGCTTCAACCCTTGGGTCGATGTCGGCGAAAGTGCCGACCGCGCCGGAAATCGCACACGTGGAAATCTCCTCCCGCGCCGTGACAAGGCGGGCTCGGGCGCGGACAAACTCAGCGTACGCGAAGGCGAGCTTGAGGCCGAAGGTCGTGGGCTCGGCATGGACTCCGTGCGACCGGCCGACAGTCGGGGTCATCTTATGTTCGAAAGCACGGCGTTTGAGCGCCGCGAGGAGCGCGTCGACGTCGGCGATGAGGATGTCGCTCGCCCGCCTGAGCTGCACAGCGAGGCATGTGTCGAGCACGTCCGAGCTCGTGAGGCCCAAATGGACGAAGCGCGCGTCGAGGCCGATGAATTCGGCGAGGTGAGTGAGGAACGCGATGACGTCGTGCTTGGTCACCTTTTCGATCTCATCGATCCGCGTGACGTCGAACTTGGCCTTCGAGCCCTTTTCCCAAATCATTTTCGCCGCCGCTTTCGGGATCACCCCGATCTCGGCCATTGCCTCTGAGGCGTAGGCCTCGATCTCGAACCAGATGCGGAAGCGCGTCTCGGGCGACCAGACGGCGGTCATCTCGGGGCGGGAATAGCGCGGGATCATTGGCGACGACGCTTTCTGTTTGTTCCTTCGGGTCGGGGTCTATAGGAACGGCAGTCGAGAATCGAGCAGAGCGCACCGTAGTTAAGCGACGCGCGTCCGGTCAGGAAAACAGCCATCCCATGCCTTCGCACTCGGTCGACGTCATTGTGCTCGGCGCTGGAATCGTCGGCGTCTCGGCGGCGCTAGCGCTTCAGGCGCGTGGCCGAAGTGTCGCGCTTGTCGACCGTCTGCCTGAAGCAGCGGGCGAAACGAGCTTCGGCAACAGCGGCATCATCCAGACAGAAGGCGTCCTCCCCTATCTGTTCCCGCGCGCGCTCGGCGAGGTCGCCCGGGCGGCGGCGAACCGGGATCCCCGCGCCCACATGCGCCACGGCGCGCTACCGTCGATCGCCCCTTCGATCTGGCGCTATTTCCGGGCCTCGACGCAGGCAAGAAAAGCTGCGACCGGCAAGGTCATGGCGCCGCTGCTGTTCGCCGCGGCGGCGGAGCACCTGAAACTCGCTGAAGGCGCAGGCGCGGCCGGTCTTCTGCGCGCCGGCGGCTGGATCAAGGCGTACCGCAGCGCACGGGGGCACGATCTTGCGCACGCCGAGGCCGAGGAGCTCAAGCCGTTCGGGGTCAAGCCGATTGTCCTCGACCGCGCCGCGCTCACCGTGCTTGAGCCCCATGTCGGAGAAAAGGCGATCGGCGGCGTGCACTATGCCGAGCCGCTGTCGACGTCCAATCCGGCGAAACTCATCCAGAGCTACGCGGCCCTGTTCATCAAGCGCGGCGGCCGCATGGAGAAGGGCGACGCGCTGAGCCTGGAGCCTTCGAGCGCCGGCTGGATGGTCACGACCGATTCGGGCCGGCTTGCCGCCTGCGACGTGGTCATCGCGCTTGGACCCTGGTCGGACGAACTCGCGCGCCGCTTCGGCCTCCGCCTGCCGTTCTTCGTCAAGCGCGGCTACCACATGCATTACGAGGCCAAAGGTAACGCCGGCCTCACGCGTCCGGTGCTCGATCTCGAGCGCGGCTACCTCGTCACCCCGATGGCGCGGGGCCTCAGATTGACCACCGGAGCGGAATTCGCCCGGCGCGACGATCCGCCCTCGCCGGCGCATCTCGATCGGGTCGAGCCCTACGCGCGGGAACTGTTCCCCATCGGCGCCCGAAAGGACGCCGCGCCCTGGCTCGGGCGGCGCCCGTGCCTGCCGGATATGCGCCCGATCATCGGGCCGTTCCCCCGCAAGCCAGGCCTATGGCTCGACGTGGGGCACCACCACCTGGGCTTGACGCTCGGGCCCGTCACCGGCCGGCTTCTCGCCGACATGATCACCGGCGAGGCGCCGTTCGTCGATCCCGCCCCGTTCAAGGCGGAGCGGTTTGGAGCGTGACGGTGGAGGGACCAACGCCAGACGCGCCGGAGAAATAACCGGCAGTAAGCGCAAATAAAAGCAAATAAACGAAAGCAAAATTGCTTTCTTTTACTTACGTTTATTTTTTAGAATCAAGCCTTTTCAATGGGTTACGGCCGATTCAAACAAAATTCTTCTCTCGTCTCACATCCGGCCGGACGACCGCCGGGGCTCCCTTCTCTTGCACTGTCGCCGTATCGATCCATCGGAACACGATAGCAAAGACTTCTGACTTTGGCAATAGAAAAAAACCATGAATCGGTTTTTCCGATCCGGGGACGGCGCCATTCGTCAGTCCCACTCCGTGCAAGACGGAACGGTTCGCACCCTCATTCGTCGCCGCAAGGCCCGTTCCGCGTCTCATGATAGCCGCGCGCCCCGTCACGCCGCGGGAGTCCAACCGGTTTCTCGCTTGAACGCCGTGCCGAAGGCGCTTTGCGTGGAAAACCCGACCGAAAGCGCGACCGCGTTTAAGGTCAGACTGGGATCCAAGAGCAACGCCTTCGCCCTATCGACGCGTCGGCGTCGAAGCCATGCATGAGGCGCAATCCCATCCGCTATACCCCACCACTTGCCCGGCGTCGTTAATGCCCCTGGCTTGGCTGAACGTATAGCCCGGCGGGCCTCCGAGATTGCCGCCGATGCCGGGCGCTAAAGGTTTCATTTCTTGTCGGGCCCCTTCAGAGGAAGGGATTAGGGCTCACCCCCCGCTGTCAATGCGGGCCTTGTGACCTCAACAGCCTTTGTGACAGCCTTTGCGACCTCAACGCGGGCTTGTTCGGCGTTGTCCTTCCCCTCAAACCGGAGCGAAAGAACGGGCTGCGCACGTTCGTTAAGGATGTTGAAGCCATATCCCCGGTTGGGCATGCCCATGACATCGCTCACCGTGCAGTTCTTGTAGCTGAAGCTCGTCAATTGTTTGGTCTCCTGAAACAATCGGCGGCCTCTCGCGGACCGCTGAAGGCTTGTGAAGCAACGTCGCCGGACGGGTAATAGTCAGGCGAACTGGGGCGTCAAAATACTGTCTTGTGCGGCGAAATCGTGTCAGCCGGAGAAACCTATATCAATGACCTCCGCCGCCTCCGCCTGATCCGCCACCGCCGCCGCCAGATCCACCGCCACCGCCCGATCCGCCCCCGCCCGATCCGCTGCCGCTACCGGATCCGCCGCCGCCCGATCCGCCCCCGCCGCCGCCAGATCCACCGCCGCCGCCGCCAGGCCCACCGCCACCGGCCCCACCCGATCCGCCCCCGCCCGATCCGCTGCCGCCACCGGATCCGCCGCCGCTGGCGCCTGCTGCGCTGGCGACCCCCCCTGCGGCGCCGCTGGTCGAGGCAGCGCCACCTACACCGCCCCACGCTCGGGTTCGCCGGAACGTGGTTGAGTTCCTCGGCTGCTCGCCGAACAAGGCCAAAAAGATCGGCGGCAAGCTAGAACCCACCCACCACGTCGCCCGTCGTCTTTGCTGGGGGCTGCGCGAAGCGATACTCCAGCGCACCCTATTCTGAGGTTCACTGGCTCCCCATCTTGCAATCCGTGCGAGAGCGATCCCTGAAGTAACCTTTGCTTGAACGACCCTTGAAGACGGATGTTGCGTTGCGACCGTTGAAGAAGGATCTTGAGTAGCCACGGCGGCGGACATGGGATGTGGATAGTCCAGACGTTCCGTTAGGCGGAAGAGTTGCGGCCGCAACTTCTCGCATCGCAACTCAGTCACGAACCGCATGGCTTCGTTGCTTGAGCGGCTGTTGGACAATCGTTCCAGACGATCCTCGTCGCGTCTGCAGTCTTCGTCGGTGGCAGGCGTGGCGACTTCGGACCCTGGAGGAGACTGGCTCGGGGAGGCGGCTTCGCTCGGAGTTTTCATCTCCGGCGACCCATTATTCGAGGCCTGGACAGGCTCGGGCGCGGGAGGCGTCTGGGCTCCAACTAGCCTGTCCAACTCAGCGCGGGCAGATTGCGCACGAGGACCATCCGGCTGAACGGCGAGGAACGAGCGCCATCCTTCCATCGACTTCACCCGCTGGGCAATTCGATAGTCCAGATCCTCGTCGACATTCGCTGCGGCGGCTGGGTCGACGGAAACCACGCGCACTTCTCGATTTGCAGGCGCGAGCACCTTGCTGATGATGACGTTGATGTCACCAAGCCATCGAAGCTTTGCGATCTCGTCACGGGTCAGCGGCGCAAACGCATAGATCACCGCGACCGCCAACGCCAAAACGAACGCGTATTTCCGACTAAAGCTCATGCGGTCCGTTCGAGCCGAAAGTGCCGCGTCCCCCTGCGCCCTTGATCTATCGAGTTCGGCTGTGAGTTCGGTGGTTGCGTCGATTGGTGGACGCGGCGGCTGAAATGGGCGTGGTCTGAAATTGTGATTGTCAAAAGTGCGGTAAAACCAGATCCCGAGCTTTCGCGCCATCTTTAAGCATTCAAGCGCCTTCGCATGGTCGCCTGTGTGATGATGAGCCGCGGCATTGCCGTCTTTACGCAGTTGATCAAAGAGGCCCAATACGTTTGACGGGTATCTTCCGTCGACGCGGAGACGTCGGAGCAAATCGCGCTGGCGCTCCTTTGGGTCGGTGTACAAACCGGACCGCGCCGCGACGAGCTACGCCAATGCCTCACCGAACTGTCGAAGGGTGATCAGGGAAACGATGGGATCATCAAAGAAATAGCGCTCGCTGCGCGCGGCAATCCGCTCCAACTCTGGATAACGCTTAGCCAGAAAGCCGAAATTGGGTGATGTGGCATCTTCGGTGGCAGTCATTCGGCATACCAAGCTCCCCGGAGGTTATGTTAGACCGCCAACTAAGCGAGTGCCAGGTCTTCTTCGACCGCCGTGGTTCTCTACCCCGGAGACCTTCTGGCGAGCGGAACGCCGCCGGGCGTCGGCTTCGGCACGAACCGGTTCATGGCGGTTGGCGACGTGCTCGAATGCGGCATAGAGCATCTCGGCGCTCAGCGGCACGAGATCCAGGCATAGACGTAAGGCTCGGCTATTTCGGCCGCGCCGAGTCGGTCAGAGTCAGCCCCGTCTTCGAGTCATCGCGGCGGGCTGGCCTTGAGACCGGCGACGGTGAGAGCGGCGTCGGGGTCACCGCCAGCGCGCGCCGCATTTTGCCGCCGAGCGCGCCTTGCGCTCTTATGGTCGACGGCCTGACCGTCCCCAGACCGCCCCCTAACGAAGACAGCGCAAATTGGGAGGAAGCAAAACATGCAAACTAAGCGCACTTTCGTTCTGGCCGCGCTGACGGCCGCCGCTGTGGGCGCGCTGTCCGTCAGCGCCTCCGCCGCCGACGCGCCAAAAATCGCGGTCGACCTCACCACCCTAACGTCGCCGTTCTGGACCGCCTACAACCAATACATTGTGAACGAAGCGAAGGCTCAGGGCGTCGACCTCTTGCAACCGTTCAACTCCGAGTTCGACACAGCGAAACAGATCACGGGGGTGAAGAACGCGATCACGCTCGGCGCCAAAGGCCTCATTTTCTCGCCATTCGACAGCTCCGCGGCGGGAACGATTCTGAAGGCGGCGGACGCCGCCAAGGTGGCCGTCGTCGCGGTCGACGTGGCGCCGGACTCCGGTCCGGTCGCCATTGTCGTACGCGCCAATAATGTCGCCTATGGAGAGAAGGCCTGTCAGTATATCGGCGAACATGTGGCGGAAGGCCCGGTCGTTCAGATCATGGGTGACCAGGCGTCGATCAACGGCCGTGATCGCGGCAACGGCTTCCGCGACTGCATCAAGAAGAACTATCCCAAGCTGAAGCTGCTCGAGATACCGACCAAGGCGTGGTCCGGCGAAGATGCCGCGGCCGGTCTCGACACCATTCTCAACTCGACGCCCGATCTCAAGGCGATCTACATGCACGCGGGCGGTGTTTTCCTCGCGCCGACGTTGCAGACGCTGAAGCGCAAAGGCATGCTTCATCCGGCCGGCGAAGCGGGTCACATCGTCATTGTGAGCAATGATGGCATTCCGCAGGAGTTCGACGCAATCCGTAAGGGCGAGGCCGACGCGACTGTCTCTCAGCCGGCGGACCTCTATGCGAAATATGCCATCATGTATCTGAAGGATGCGATCGAGGGAAAGACGTTCAAGGCCGGGCCGACAGACCATGACAGCGTGATTCTCGAAGTGGCTCGGGGTGTTCTGGAAGATCAGCTTTCGGCGCCTTTGGTTACCAAGGCCAATGTCGACGACAAGGCGTTTTGGGGGAACAACCCGAAATAGCTGATCGCGTCCCCTGATGCTCGAGACGCCGGGACAAGCCGAGTTCGGCGGCGCTAACGTCGTTCCGATCGTAGAAGCGACCGGCGTCTCGAAGCGCTATGGCGCGACTGTCGCGCTCAGCGACGCGCGCCTTCGCGTATTGCCCGGCGAGTCGCATGCGCTGGTCGGGCGCAACGGGGCCGGCAAATCGACTCTGGTTGGAATCCTGACGGGCCTTCGCGAGCCTGACAGCGGCGAGATTCGCTTCCGCGGCGAACCGGCGCCGGCGATCGCCGACCGCGAGGGATGGCGCCAGCGGGTCGCCTGCGTCTACCAACATTCGACCATCATCCCGGACCTGACAGTTGCTGAGAACCTGTTCATCAACCGGCAGCCTCTTCGGCGCGGCTTCATCAATTGGGGCACGCTATGGCGAGACGCCCGAGAGGTGCTCGACCGCTGGGATGTCTCGGTCTCCGAACGCTCCCGCGCAGGCGATCTTAGGGTCGAGGCGCGGCAATTGGTCGAGATCGCGCGCGCCCTTTCCTATGGCGCGCGTTTCATCATCCTCGACGAGCCGACAGCTCAATTGGATGGAGAGGAGATCAAGCGCCTGTTCGCGCAAATGCGCCGATTGCAGGCGCAAGGGGTGACGTTCCTGTTCATCTCGCATCATCTTCAGGAGGTCTATGAGGTTTGCCAGACCGTGACCGTGCTTCGCGACGCAAAGCACATCCTGACCGCGCCTGCGGCTGGTCTGCCCAAGGACGCTCTCATCGAAGCAATGACCGGCGAGCAAGTGAGCTTCAGCTTCGCCGACGCAGTCAACCGAAAAGCGCCGACCGAGGGTTCTGTTGCGCTTGAAGTGAGCCACCTCGGCGGCGAAGATTTCGACGATGTGAGTTTTTCCGTTCGGCCGAGCGAGGTTATCGGCCTTTGCGGCGCGACCACCAGCGGTCGCCTCGGCGTGGCCGAAGCCGTGGCTGGCTTAGGGCCATACAAGTCGGGCACAATTCGGATCAATGGCGCTCCCTTACGCGCAGGTGACGTTCCCTCTGCGCTTGCGCTCGGCGTCGGCTGCGTGCCGAAAAGCCGCCACCGACAGGGCCTCGTTCTCACGCAATCGGTAGCCGACAACATCACCATGCCAATTGCGAACGCACTCGGGCCGCTCGGGTTCATCGCGCCCGCGCGCCGCGCCTCGTCGGCTCGGCATGCGATTGAGACGCTCGGCGTCGTCACCCAAGGGCCGGACCAACTTGTCTCAGACCTTTCCGGAGGCAACCAGCAAAAAGTTGTGATGGGACGGGCGCTTTCAAGCCGCCCGTCGGTTCTCGTTTTGATTGATCCGACCGCTGGGGTCGACGTGAAATCGAAAGAAGCGCTTTTACGCGTCATCGAAAATACGCGTCGGGACGGGCGGGCGATCTTGGTGGCGAGCGGCGAGCTCGAAGATTTGCGGGTCTGCGACCGGGTGCTCGTGATGCGGCATGGCAAGGTCGTCGCCGAGCATGCCGCGGGCTGGAGCGATAACGAGCTCGTCGCGTCGGTCGAGGGGATTTAGCTTGAATCAGAGTTCGGCCCCCGCGCCCGTCGCCCAGCGAAGCGCCCTTGCGCCGCGCACCAGCGCCATCGCGCTTGCCCGTCTTCGCGACCTGGCGCTGCTTCCCGCGCTGGCGGTGCTGCTCATAATCGGCTCCATCATAAGCCCCGTCTTTCTCACTTCGGGAAATATCAACACGATCCTGACCTCGTCGGCCGCTTTGGCGCTGGTCGTCCTGGCCGAATCGCTCGTCATCATCACCGGCAAGTTCGATCTGTCGCTCGAGTCGATCTACGGCATTGCGCCCGCGATCGGCGCCATGGTGGTTCTGCCCGCCGAGGGTTTCGGCTTCGGATTTGAGTGGCCGACGGCGATCGGCATTCTCACGGTGTTGGTCATCGGCGGTCTGGTCGGCTTCATCAACGGCTTCATGGTGGTGAAGTTGAGGCTCAGCGCCTTCATCGTGACGCTCGCGATGCTGATCATCTTGCGCGGCATGTTGGTGGGCGCGACGCACGGGCGGACTTTGTTCGACCTCCCCGCCGCCTTCTATGGCCTGATGGTCATCACCTTCCTTGGCCTGCCGCTCGCGGTGTGGCTCGCGGCCCTCGCCTTCATGGTTGCCGGCGTGATGTTGCGGTACCATCGCCTGGGCCGCGCGCTTTACGCGATCGGTGGCAATCCCGAAGCCGCTCGCGCCGCCGGCATCCGTGTCGAACGAATTACGTGGGGCGTCTACGTACTAGCCGGAATGCTCGCGGCGTTGGGCGGCCTCGCCATCACCGGCTATGTCGGCGCGATCAGCGCCAATCAGGGCAATGGGCTCATCTTCACCGTTTTCGCCGCGGCGGTGATCGGCGGCATTTCGCTGGATGGCGGCAAGGGGACGATGTTCGGAGCGCTGACCGGCGTCCTCCTGCTGGGGGTCGTCGGCAATCTCCTGACGCTCGCCCAAGTGCCGTCATTCTGGATTCAGGCGATCTATGGCGCGATCATACTGGGATCGCTGATGGTCGCTCGCTTCGCCGGCGGTCAGTCGCAGGAATAGGCGCGACCGCGCACGTAACGTCGCCTTAACTATTCGCTCAGATTTCCGCCTCGCGGAATGATCCTTCACGACTGCTAGAAGCGTGATCTGGTTTGACTGAATCGAGGGGGGATTCCCAAGAGGGCGCGAGTCAGATTCAACCTGCTGGCTGGGTTTGGAGGCCAGCGGGGATGGCGCGAGCTTATTCTTTGGACCTGCGGGAGCGTGTGGTGGCGGCGGTCGCGGCGGGTCAG
>Ga0209624_10001248_pt1 | contig 20483 bp, 20 predicted proteins | sample JacPinW_OM2H0_O1_FD_188565 | JGI IMG/M metagenome (GOLD analysis project Ga0209624, IMG submission 188565) | Forest soil microbial communities from Algoma, Ontario, Canada - Jack Pine, Ontario site 1_JW_OM2H0_O1 (SPAdes) (version 2) | ecosystem: Environmental > Terrestrial > Soil > Boreal...
GCGACAGGCGCCGAATCCGCTGCCGTAATGGGTGTTTCCGGCGCGCCGTCGAGGCTGCGCACCTCCACCATGGCGGTGCCGTTGCGCAGCATGTCGAGTTTGGACGCAGCCGTGTAGGAGAGGTCGATGATGCGATTGCCGACAAAGGGGCCGCGATCGTTGACGCGAACCACGATACTGCGCCCATTCTGAAGATTGGTGACGCGCACATAGGCGGGCAGGGGGAGAGTCTTGTGGGCAGCCGACATGCCGTACATATCGTAGATCTCACCGGTGGACGTGCGGACCTTGTGGAAGCCCGGTCCATACCAAGACGCGACGCCGCGCTCCACGTAGCCGACGCTCGACGACAATACGAAGTAGCGTTTGCCCAGCACATCGTAGAACGGCGGATTGCCGTTGCGCGAACGCGGCTCGATGCGCGGCACCACGTCCGGCGCGGATTGCGGCGGCGGCGGCGTCTCTGCCTCAGGCGTTGCGGCGGGGCTGGGGCTCTGCGGGCGCCGCGGCGCGCTGAAACACGCGGCCATCCCGACAGCGACTACGGCGCACAGCGGCAGGGCCAGCGCGCGCGCCGGCTTCACGGCGACGTAGATGTCGAGGGCGAGGCGGGCGTCGCGGCCGAGGTGGGCGCTGCGGCCGAGGTGGAGGCGAACTGTGCGGCATCGTTCGCGAGCATTCGCTGCTTGACGGCGGTGGCGAGTTCGTAGACGGCCATGGCGTACATCGCGCTATGGTTGTACCGAGTGATCACATAGAAATTATTGTAGCCCACGCGCCAATGGACGCCGTCCGGCTCGTCGGCGGCAATCAACAACGCGGGCGCATCCGAGGGCAGCGCGCTGTCAAAGCTGACGCCTTTCGCGTTAAGCGAGGCGACGGTGTCCGACAGCGCCAATGTGCGGCCATCCAAATCACCGGCCTTTTCAGGCAGCACGGTGGCTTCACCCAACACCGGTTCGCCGGCATTCCAGCCGTGTTCCTTCAGGTAGTTGCCGACACTAGCGCAGACATCCGGCCAATCGTTCCACAGGTCGATGCGGCCGTCCGCATCCGCATCGACCGCATAGCGCCGGTAGTTCGAGGGCATGAACTGCGGCGCACCCATCGCGCCCGCGTAGGATCCTTTGATGGTCTTGGCATCGAGGCGTCCGTCACGGGTCAGCAGCAGAAACTGTTCCAGCTCGTCGCGAAAGAATTTCTCGCGGGCGGGATAATCGAATGACAGCGTGGCCAGCGCATCGAGCACCCGATACGTGCCGGTGCGCCGCCCATAAAACGTTTCCACGCCGAGAATGGCCGCGAGGTACTCCGGTGCCACGCCGCTGCGCACGCTGGCTTGATCGAGTGCCTGACGGTGAGCGGTCCAAAACTCGATGCCCTCTTGAATGCGCCGTTCGGTAACAAAGATTGGGCGATATTCGTACCAGAGCTTGGCCTTTTCGGCGGGCTTTCCCATGGCCTCGACAATGGCCGGTTGAAACTCCGCGCCCTTCAGCAGCTTGCGCAGAGCACGCTTCTTGAAAGAATAGGTGTCGGCCATGTGGGTGATGAATTCTTTGACATCGCTGCGCTTGACGTCGATGGCGGCAGCGGGCTCGACGCAAAGTGCCAGCAGAGCGGCTGCGCCGAGCAGAAACTTGAAGTTAAATGGGCAGCGCACGCGGGAGCCTACGATCCAATCAGTTTGCGATGCGAATGCAGCGACATGAGGATGCCGAAGCCGGCCAACAAGGTGACCATGGAGGTGCCGCCGTAGCTGATCATGGGCAGCGGTACGCCGACCACGGGCAGGATGCCGCTGACCATGCCTGAGTTGACGAATACGTAAACAAAAAAGCTGAGCGCGATGGCGCCGCCGGTCAGGCGCGCGAAGGTACCCTGCGCCTGCATCGCCAAGTACAGCCCACGGCCGATTACCACGCCGTACAGCGTCAAAATGAATAGTTGTCCCATAAGCCCAAATTCCTCGCCGATGACGGCGAAAATAAAATCGGTGGAGCGCTCAGGCAAGAATTCCAGCTGCGCCTGACTGCCCATCATGTAGCCCTTGCCGAAGACCCCGCCGGAGCCGATGGCGATTTGCGATTGAATAATGTGGTAGCCGGCACCCAGCCGGTCGGTTTCCGGATTCAAAAAGGTCAGGATGCGCTGGCGCTGATAATCATGGATGAAGTGCCATGCTCCCCACGCGGCGGTGGCCAGCAGGGGAATGGCGATGACGATCAGGCGAATCTGCAATCCCGCGAGCAGCATGACGATCAGGCCGGAGGCGGCAATCAGCAATGCCGTGCCCAAGTCGGGCTGCGTGACGATCATGGCCGTCGGAATCGCGATCATGACGCCCATGACGATCAAATCCAAGAAGGTCGGCGGCAGGGGCCGTTCGTGCATGTACCAGGCGCAGGCCATGGGCACGGCCAGCTTCATGATCTCGGAGGGTTGGAAGCGCATGAATCCAATGTCGAGCCAGCGCTGCGCGCCCTTGCCGATATGGCCGGTGACATCCACGACGACGAGCAGCAGCACGCCGAGCACGTACGCGATCGGCGCAAACATGCGCAGGTATTGCGGCGTGGCGAACTTGGCGAGCGCCAGCATGGCCGCGACCGCAATGCCGATATTCACCAAGTGGTGCTGCACCATGCGCCAGTTTTGCCCGGAAGCGCTGTAGACCACCAAAATGCCGATGCAGACGATGATGGCGAGCACGCCGGTGAGCGGGCCGTCCAGCCCCAACGCGCGCAGCGTCCGGCCGCCCGCGGTGAGGGTGCGGCGCGTTCGCGAGGGCGAGAATTCGTCAAAGATCATGTGTCAACGCTCATGGATTTTGCCCATCATGCTCGTCAGCACCGGCCACAGCAGCGCGCCGATGAAGGGCGCGAGCCAGCGGCCAAAGGTGGTCACCGGGTTGCCGGTGGCGCCATCGACCCAGAACAGAACGAATTGATAGCCCGTCAACAGCGCGAAAATCGTCAGGCATTGCGAGAGAACGGAGAACACGCGAATACGCAGTCGAAGATGCGTAGCCCACGCACCCATGAGCGTGATTGCGAGCGCGTGCTGTCCGAGCACGACGCCATGGATCACATCGAGCGCCAACCCGGAAAAGAAAGCCAGCGACAGGCCGCCGGCGCGCGGCGATTCGATGCACCAATAGAAAACCACCAACACCAAAAAGTCCGGACGAAAGGCATCCAATACCGCGGGCAGCGGCACGACGGCGAGGGCGAGGGCACCGGCCGCCGATAGCGCCATCGGCACGCGGCGGATTCGCGTTTCGCGCATCATTTCTTCGGCACCGCGGCGGCTTTCGGCGGCGCCAACAATTCCGCGGCCTGGGGCTTGAGCCACACGAACAGCAGCTCCTTCGAGCGATCGAGCGCGGCAGCGGGTTTGACGTCGACATCCGCGAGGGACTGGGCCGGATCGCGCTTGACCTCCGCGATGGTGCCGACGGGATAGCCCGCCGGGAATCCGCCGCCGAGTCCTGACGTAACCAGCAAGTCGCCGGCGATCACATCGGCGCTGGTCGGCAGGTACGGCAACTTCAAGCGGTTGGTCTCGCCCGTGCCCACGGCAATGGTGCGCAAGCCGTTGCGGTTGATCTGCACCGGGATGGCGTGAGCTGCGTCGCTGACCAAAATGACTTCGCTCGTCAGCTGTCCGACGCGGGCGACTTGTCCGAACACACCGCCCGAATCGAGCACCGCTTGGCCGACGTAAATGCCGTCGCCCGCGCCTTTATCCACCAGCACGCGTTCGCGGAAGGCATCCAGGTCCACATTCATCACATCGCCGATCACGAAACGGTCGGTCACGCTCTCCGTTTTATCGCGCAATGCACGCAGCCTTTGGGTTTCGGCCTCCAATGCTTCGTAGCGCTGCAGCCGGAACTGCGCGAGGCGCAGCTCTGCCTCGAGCTTGGCTTTATCGGCCCGCAGCACATCCCGAGTGGTGACGCTGTCGCGAAACCAGTTCCAGCCTTGGAAGGGACTGGCGACGGCGACTTGTACGGGATACGCGGCCACTGATAGCAGCCGACGGATTTTCCCCAAGTGATCGTAGCGCTTGTCGACGATGATCAGGGCGAGGGCCAGCAGGGAGTACAGGACGCAGCGGAACAGAAGTCCCGTGATTCGACCCGAGGCGTCGGTACTACGAAAGGCGACCATCTGCTGTCGCTTGCATCACTCCAGTCCGAAAATGCCGGGTCCGTGTTCCTCGGTGAGTTCGAGGATTCGTCCGCCGCCGCGCGCCACGCAGGTCAGAGGATCATCCGCGATCACCACCGGCAAACCGGTTTCCTCCATGAGCAACTTGTCGACGTCGCGCAGCAGTGCGCCGCCGCCGGTGAGGACGATGCCGCGCTCGGCGACATCGGCGCCCAGTTCCGGCGGTGTTTGTTCCAGCGCCTGCTTGACCGCGCCGACGATGCCTTGCAGCGGTTCTTGCAGCGCTTCCAATATTTCGTTGGAGTTCAAGGTGAAGCTGCGCGGCACGCCTTCGGATAAATTGCGCCCCTTGACGGAAATCTCCCGCACCGACTGGCCGGGATAGGCCGAGCCGATCTCCAGCTTGATGCGCTCGGCCGTGGCTTCGCCGATCAAGATGCCGTAGTTGCGGCGTACGTAGTTGGTAATGGCTTCGTCGAACTTGTCGCCGCCGATGCGCACGCTGGCCGCATACACGATGCCGTTCAAGGAGATGACCGCGACCTCCGAGGTGCCGCCGCCGATATCGAGCACCATGGAGCCGCGAGCTTCTTGCACCGGCAGGCCGGCGCCCACCGCTGCGGCCATGGGTTCCGGAACGATGTCGACGCTGCGCGCACCGGCACCCTCAGCGGATTCCTTGATGGCGCGCCGCTCGACCTGGGTGGAACCGAAGGGTACGCAGACCAGCACTCTTGGACTCGGGCTCAAGAATCGGTTGCCGTGTACCTTTTTGATGAAGTACTGCAGCATTTTTTCCGTGTAGGTGAAATCCGCAATCACCCCGTCCTTCATCGGCCGTACCGCGGTGATATGGCCGGGGGTGCGGCCCAGCATGTTCTTGGCTTCGACCCCGACTGCGACGATGATCTTGCCGCCGCGAGTGGGTTCATCCTGCACCGCGACGACGGACGGTTCGTTCAAAACGATGCCGCGTTCACGTACGTAAATGAGGGTATTGGCGGTACCAAGATCGATTGAGAGGTCATTGGAGAAATAACCTCTAAGGCGTTTGAACATGGGGTATTTTTCGTAAGTCTTGGGGTTAAAAAAAGATCGGCTAATGTAACAACCGACACGACATATCACAAGGCAACGTGTATCATCCCTAGAGCTTATTTTGCGTGAGTTGCCGCGCACTTTGAGCACGCAACCTATGAGCCTGACCCGTCAAGACGTCGAAAAAATCGCACACCTTGCGCGGCTGTCCATCACCGAGCAAGAGATGCCGGTGTACGTGAGCAGCCTGTCGAGCATCGTCAACTTCGTCGATGAATTGTCGCGCGCCGATACCAGCGGCGTGCAACCCATGGCGCATCCGCTCGAAGGCCAGACCGCGCGCATGCGAGCCGACGAGGTGTCGCAGAGCGACCACCATGACGAATACCAGCGGAATGCGCCGGCCGTGGCCGCGGGCTTGTATGTCGTACCGCGGGTGATCGAGTAGACCGGTGCTATTCTTGAGTGATGCTGCATAACCTCTTCATCGGCGAACTCGCCGAGCGCCTTGTCAAGCGACAGATTTCAAGTGTGGAACTCACCCGGCACTTCTTGAGCCGGATCGAGCGCTTGAACCCCGCGCTGAACGCCTTCATCACCCTCACCGCTGAGCGCGCGCTTGAAGATGCGGCTGCCGCCGACGCCCGTCTAGGCAAGGGCGAGAAGGGTCCCTTGCTCGGCATCCCCCTCATTCATAAAGACATTTTCTGCACGAGTGGGGTCAAAACCAGCTGCGGCTCGCGCATGCTGGACAACTTTGTCGCGCCTTACGATGCCACCGTGGTTGCGCGCCTCAAGGGCGCGGGCACGGTGATGCTGGGCAAGTCCAACATGGACGAGTTCGCCATGGGCTCCTCCAACGAAACTAGCTACTACGGGCCGGTCAGGAATCCCTGGGATATCAGCAAGGTACCGGGTGGCTCGTCTGGCGGTTCGGCCGCCGCCACCGCAGCACGCTTGGCCCCCGTCGCCACGGGCACGGATACCGGCGGCTCGATTCGCCAGCCGGCGGCGTTGACCGGCGTGACCGGCCTCAAGCCAACCTACGGGCGTGTGTCGCGCTACGGGATGATTGCCTTTGCCTCAAGCCTCGACCAGGCTGGGGTGTTCGCGCGCTGCGCGGGCGATGCCGCGGCGGTACTGCAGGCGATGGCGGGATTCGATCCGCGCGATTCGACCAGCGTCGATGTCCCGGTGCCCGACTATTCGAAGGCTTTGGGCGCGCCGCTAAAGGGATTGAAGATCGGTCTTTTGCGGGAATTTTTCGACGGGTTGGAACCGCGCAACGCCGCTCTCATCGAAGAGGCCCTGAACATTTACACCGGCTTAGGCGCGGAAACACGCGAGGTCAGCCTGCCGCGCCTGCCCTTGTCCGTACCCACCTACTACGTGGTGGCGCCGGCTGAGTGCTCCTCCAATCTGTCGCGCTTCGACGGCGTGCGCTTCGGCTATCGCTGCAAGGACCCGAAGGATCTGTTGGATCTGTACAAGCGGTCTCGAGGCGAGGGCTTCGGCGCCGAAGTGAAGCGGCGCATCATGACCGGCACCTATGTGCTGTCGGCCGGATATTTCGACGCCTACTATTTGAAGGCGCAAAAGGCGCGGCGCATGATCACGGACGATTTCCGCGCGGCTTTTGAAAAGGTGGATCTGGTCATCGGCCCGACGACGCCGACGCCGGCATTCGACATCGGCGCCAAGATGAATGATCCGGTTCTCATGTATCTGAACGACATCTACACCATCGGCGCCAATCTGGCGGGGCTCCCCGGGGTCTCGGTACCGTGTGGGTTCGTCGACGGCTTACCCATGGGCTTGCAGTTGATCGGTCCGCATTTTGCCGAAGCGAAGCTCTTGAATGCGGCTCATCAATACCAGCAGGCCACGGATTGGCACAAACACGCGCCGCGGGGATACGAGTGATGAACAACTGGGAAGTTGTCATCGGGCTGGAAATCCACGCGCAGCTCGCCACGAAATCGAAGATCTTTTCCGGATCGGCTACGGCGTATGGCGCGCCGCCAAACACGCAGGCTGATTTGGTCGATTTGGCGTACCCCGGGGTGCTGCCGGTCTTGAACGCCCGCGCCGTGCAAATGGCGGTTAAATTCGGGCTGGCGATCGATGCCACGGTTGCGCGCCGCTCGGTATTTGCGCGCAAGAATTACTTTTATCCGGATCTGCCGAAGGGCTATCAGATCAGCCAGTACGAACTGCCGGTGGTCGCGCGCGGCACGCTCAAAGTCATGCTGGACGACGGCTCGGTCAAAACCGTCGGCATTACGCGCGCGCATCTGGAAGAGGACGCCGGCAAATCGCTGCATGAAGGCTTGCCCCATGCCACCGGCATCGATTTGAACCGCGCGGGTACGCCGCTGCTGGAGATCGTTTCCGAGCCCGACATGCGTTCCGCCAAGGAGGCGGTTGCGTACATGAAGAAGATCCACACCCTGGTGCGGTATCTGGAGATTTGCGACGGCAATATGCAGGAAGGCTCGTTCCGCTGCGATGCCAACGTGTCGGTGCGGCCCAAGGGTGAAGAGAAATTCGGCACGCGCGCCGAAATCAAGAATTTGAATTCCTTTCGATTTGTCGAGAAGGCCATTCAGTACGAAGTCGCGCGGCAGGTCGAACTCATCGAGAGCGGCGGCAAGGTGGTGCAGGAGACGCGGCTGTACGATTCCGACAAGGACGAGACCCGCTCGATGCGCTCGAAGGAGGAAGCCAACGACTACCGCTACTTTCCGGATCCGGACCTGTTGCCGGTTGTCGTCGATGAGATGTTCATTGAAGCGGTTCGAGCCACATTGCCCGAGCTGCCGGACCAAAAGGCGGCGCGATTCGCGAAAGACTTCGCACTGTCGGCCTACGATGCCGGCGTGCTCTCCGCCAGCCGCGAACTGGGCGCGTATTTCGAGGCCGTGATAGCCGGTTTAGGTGCGAGCCACGCCAAGCTCGCGGCCAATTGGGTCATGGGTGAATTGTCGAGCGCCCTGAATCGCGACAATATCGACATCGCGAATTCGAAAGTCAATCCTCGAGCGCTGACCGGACTGCTCAAGCGCATCGTCGATGAGACGATTTCCGGCAAGATCGCCAAGGAAGTGTTCGAAGCGATGTGGTCCGAGGGCAAGGCAGCGGACGCCATCATCGAGGCGAAGGGCCTGCGTCAAATCACCGACTCGAGCGCCATCGAGGGCGTGATTGATTCCGTCATCGCCGCGAATCCGAAACAACTGGCGGATTACCGGTCGGGCAAGGACAAGCTGTTTGGATTTTTCGTCGGCCAGGTCATGAAAGCCACCGGCGGCAAGGCGAATCCCGCACAGCTCAATGAGCTTTTAAAGACCAAGCTGGGCGGCGGCAATGCATGACCGTGACACGCTGCATCGCTTTCTGTTCGAACGGTACCCGATTCGCGGGCATTTGGTTCATTTGGATGCCGCCTGGCGTGCGCTGATCGAGCATCGAGAATACCCGGATGCGATTCGCGAAACACTCGGAGAAGCGGTGGTCGCCTCGCTGTTGTTGGCGGCGACCATCAAATTTGAAGGCGTGTTGTCGTTGCAATTGCAGGGTGACGGTCCGGTGCATCTGTTGCTGGCGCAATGCACCAGCGGCTTAGGGGTAAGAGGTCTGGCTCGCTATCGAGACTTGAAGCAAGGCGGCTCCTTGAAAATTCGCGATCTCGTCGGCAACGGCAATCTCACCGTCACCTTGGAAACCGATGAGGGTGCGCAGCGCTACCAGGGCATCGTGCCCATCGAGGGCGAGCGCTTGGCCGATTCGCTGCAGGCGTACTTCCAGAATTCCGAGCAATTGCCGACGCGGCTGTGGTTGCACGCGGACGCGCAAGGCGCCTCAGGGATGCTGCTGCAGAAACTTCCCGGCTCAGGTTCGGTGCCGTCTGCCGATGCGGCAGCGATCGAGGACGCCTGGCGTCGCGTGCAACTCATCGCCGACACCCTGACGCCCGTGGAACTACGCACACTGGCGGATGCGGAGATTTTGCACCGGCTGTTCAATGAGGATGATCTGCGCTTGTTCGAGCCCTCACCCGTGTATTTTCGTTGCCGCTGCTCCCGCGAGCGGGTCGCCGGCATGCTGCAAGGACTTGGCGAAGCGGAAACGCGCTCCGTGATCGCCGAACGCGGCAAGGTCGAAGTGCACTGCGATTTCTGCAATCGCGCCTATGTGTTCGACGCGGTGGATGTCGCTCAGCTGTTCAAGGCAACGGTGGCTGCCGATAGCGGCAGTTCTGTTCACTAACGGCGCAGCGCTGCTCGGAGTCGCGCTGGTGGGTGCCGCGTTGGCAGGCGTCGCTGTGGCGCAGGACAGCGGCCCGGCTGCCGGCGCCCCTTTCTACGCGAATACCTTCGAGAAAATGCCCTCCGCGGCGGCGCTCACCGCCATCGGCCGTGAATTGTTCGCAGATCCCGCGTTGTCCGCATCCGGAAAAATTGCGTGCTCGAGCTGCCACGATCCACAACACGCGTTTGGACCGCCCAATGACCTTCCGGTGCAGAGCGGCGGCGGCGATGGGCGCCGCGCAGGCGTGCGCGCCGTCCCCTCGCTCAAGTACACGCAAAATGTTCCGCCTTTCACGGAGCACTACATCGGCGACGAGGAAGATGACAGCGTCGATCAGGGCCCTGCCGGAGGACGCACCTGGGACGGGCGCGCGCAGTCCTTTCATGATCAGGCGCGACTGCCGCTGTTTTCTCCCTTCGAGATGGCGAATACCAACGCGGATGCGGTGGTCAGGAAAGTACAGACGCGCTACGCCGCGCAATTTCGCGCAGCGTTCGGCGCGACGATTTTTGACGATAGGGCGCCGGCGTTCAAGGGTGTGCTGATGGCATTGGAGGCATACCAGCAAAGTCCCGCCGAGTTTTATCCCTACAGCAGCAAGTACGATGCCTGGCTGCGTCATCAGACATCATTGAGTCCACAGGAGCTGCGGGGCCTGGCCGCGTTCAACGATCCGGCGAAAGGAAATTGCGCGCGCTGCCATCCCAGCGCCATGAGAAAAGGCGCCCTGCCGCAGTTCACGGATTTCGGTTTTGCCGCCATCGGCGCACCCCGCAATGCAAGCATCCCGGCCAATGCGGATCCGCAGTATCACGACTTGGGACTGTGCGGCCCGCTGCGCACGGATTTAAACGACCGGCATGAGTACTGCGGCCTGTTTCGCACGCCTACCTTGCGCAACGTGGCGATGCGGCCGGTGTTTTTTCACAACGGCGCGCTTCGTTCCTTGAGCGACGTCGTGCGGTTTTATGCCGAGCGGGACACGCAGCCGCAGAGGTGGTATCCGCGGGGTCGCGACGGCAGCACCATGAAATTCGACGACTTGCCGCCCGCGTATGCCGGCAACCTGGATATGCAGGCGCCGTTTGACCGGCATGCCGGCGACAAGCCCGCCATCAGTGACGATGACATTCAGGACATCACCGTGTTTTTGCAGACCTTAAGCGATGGTTGGCGTCAGTGATATCTTAGCCGCATCGCGAGCGTCTTTTGACGGGGGGGAAGTGATGATCAAGCGCAAACAACGCATTCCAATGCTGGATCTGTCGACATTGAGCGGCGAGGATGCGGAAACGGCCGTCAAGCATCGCGTCAACGGCCGCGACTTGAACCTCTTCAAAATCTTGATGAACCATCCGACGCTGGTGAGGCGCTGGACCGTGTTCGCGGGCCACGTGTTGCGCAAACAGACCCTGCCGGCGCGCGAGCGTGAACTGCTTATTTTGAGAATTGGTTGGCTCAACCAAGCGGAATACGAATGGGCGCAGCATGTGGAGATTGCCAAGCGCGAAGGAATCACCGAAGCGGAGATCGAGCGGGTCAAAGCGGGGCCAACGGGCGGCTGGGGAGGGGACGATGCCGTGCTGCTGCAGGCGGTCGATGATCTGTATGAACACTCCGTTGTGTCTGATGCCACATGGGTTAGCTTGGCAAAAAAATATTCCACCGAACAAATGATCGATCTGGTCTTCACCATCGGGCAGTACAACCTGGTCTCATGGGCATTGAATAGTTTCGGTGTGCCGCTCGACGACTACCTGCCGGGTGCTCGCAAATGAGGTCGCGCAAATGAGGCTCAAGGCAAAGGCCGGCATCGTGGTGGGTGCGGGGCAAACGCCCGGCGACACCATCGGCAATGGACGTGCGGCGGCGGTGCTGTTCGCACGCGAAGGCGCCAAGGTGTTGCTGGTCGACCGCGAGCTCGGGCGCGCTCAAGAGACTGCCGCGGTCATTGCGGCGGAAGGCGGCGAGTGCCAATGCGTTGCGGGGGACTGGACGCGAGCGGCGGACTGCAAGGCCTACGTCAAGGCCTGCATCGATGCTTGGGGCCGGGTCGATTTCCTGCACAATAACGTGGGAATCGGCGCGGGCGATGGGCCGCCCGCGGACATCACCGAGGAAGCCTACGATCGCATCATGCGGATCAATTTGAAGGGTTGCTTGCTCTCCTGTCAGGCCGTGCTGCCCGTCATGCGCGAACAGGCATCGGGCACCATCGTGAACATCTCTTCGATTGCGGCGGTCGCCTATGCGCCGGGACTCACCGCGTACAAATTGTCCAAGATCGGCATGAACATGCTCGGCCAGCAATTGGCGCTCAGCAACGCCAAGCACGGTATTCGTGTCAACACCATCATGCCCGGCCTCATGGACACGCCCATGGCCGTCGAGGGTCAGGCGAGGGCCCATAACATTCCGAAGTCGGAGCTGCGTGCCGAACGCGACAAGCGCGTGCCGCTCAAAAATAAAATGGGTACCGCCTGGGATGTTGCTTACGCGGCGTTGTTTCTGCATTCCGACGAGTCGGCTTTCATCACGGGCGTGGCGCTGGCCGTGGACGGCGGGCAGAGTGCCCGTATCGGCTAGGCCTGGCGAAAACGCACGAGCTCGCCGACCATGGCAATGAGGGCTGCGGGTTCTATCGGTTTGACCAGGTGATCTTGAAATCCCGCGGCCAGTGCATTGGTGCGGTCTTGAAGCCGCGCAAATGCGGTCAAAGCAATTGCCGGCAGCACGTCCGCGCCATAGCCCCGCGCTCGCAGCCTGCGAATCAGATCGTAGCCGTCAACGCCGGCCATGCCTATGTCGCTGATCAGAAAATTCGCGTTCGCGTCCTTGATCGTACGCAGCGCTGCCGCCGCATCGTGAGCTTCGATGACCTGGGCGCCGGCGTCCTTCAAGACCCGGGTCGTCAACTCACGCGCGTCCTTGTCATCCTCCACCACCAGAGCAACCACGCCGGACAGATTCAGCGAGCGCATAACCTGACTGTCCGAATCGGCGTGGGCCGGTGTTTTCTCGCTCAAGGGAATGTTGACCGTAAATGTGGCACCTTGATCCTCGCCGGCGCTGCACACCTCAATGGATCCGCCGTGCTGGTCGATCAATTGCTTCACGATGGCGAGGCCCAATCCCAACCCGCCAAAGCTTTTGGTGCTGCTTGAATCCTGCTGGCTGAAGCGTTCAAAAATATGTGGAAGAAACGACGCGCTGATTCCCTTGCCATGGTCGGCGACCTGCAAACGAAAATAGCTGCCTGCCCGGGAGGCGCTGACCTCAATGCTCGCACCGTCGGGTGAAAATTTGATGGCGTTGGTCAGCAGATTGAGGACAATTTGCTGCATTCGCGCCGGATCGGCTTCGATCGCAATGGCTGAGCCGTCAAACGAAGCTTTGATATCAATACGACGCGCGTGCGCCGAGGTGCCGGCCACCTCCAAGGCCGAGCGGACGATGACGTACGGATCGATCGTGGACGCGGTGAGGCGCATTTTACCAAACGTGATGCCGGCATAGTCCAACAAGTCGGCGATCATCTGCGCCTGCAAGCGCGAATTGCGCTCGATGGCTTGGATAGCGCGAAGCACCGGCGCCGGCAAATTTTCGGTGCGGCCCAGGAGGGTTGCCCATCCCAATATGGCGTTGAGCGGATTGCGCAGCTCATGCGATATGGTTGCAAGGAATTCGTCCTTGAGCCGATTGCTGCGCTCTGCCTCGGCGCGCGCCGCTCGCTCGCTGGCCAACAGATTTTCCCGCTCGCGCTCCGCCTGCAAACGATAGGAAATGTCGGTCATGACAATGATGCGCACGCCGGAGAGACTTTCTGATCTGACACGCAATTCAACCGCAAGGTGTGTACCGTCTTTGCGGGTCAGATCGAATTGCCCGTTATAGGGGATCTCACTGTCAAAGATGCGCGGATCATTGCCAAACACTTCAATTGCCGGGCGGCCGATAAGCTCTTCAGTCGAATATCCAGTCAATGAATAAAATGCCGGATTGGCGCTTTCGTAACAAAGGTTGTGATCAGTCATCGCAATCGCAACGGGGGCGGCTTTGAACAGCGTGCGCAGCTTGGCGTCGAGGCCGCGCCTGACGAGGTCCGCTTGACGAGCGAACAACAAAGTCCGCACCGTTGCAAGCAAGACCGGTGCTTCAACGGGTCGTGTCAAATAACTGTCGGCACCGGCCTCGAGTCCCAACTCGAAGTCGGCTGCCTGGGTAAAGGTTGCCGAAAGATGCAAGATCGGCAATTGAGCGGTTTCGGGCGTTGCCCGTAAACGCCGGCAGACTTCAAAGCCATCCATATCCGGTAAATTGATGTCGAGAACCACGAGATCGGCCTTGCCGGCGTCGCGCAGCGCGGCGTTGCCGGTAGTGGCTTCGATGACTTCATATCCGGCCGACCTCAACACGCGGGCGGTCGCGTAGAGCGCCGCTGGATTGTCGTCCACGGCCAGGATTTTGATGGGCCCTGACACCCCTCTCAGCGTGGAACTCATTGGGCAACCTCCGCAGGCGCATTCGCATAGCGGATCGGGATCACCACTGAGAAACGCGATCCGCGTCCCTCCTCGCTGGCCACGCCGACGCTGCCGCCCAACAGCTCGGCAAATTTCTTCGACAACGACAATCCCAGTCCCGTGCCTCTCAGGCGCTTTTGAATGCGGGTATCGATTTGTACGAAATCCGAAAACAGCGCCGGCAGGTGATCTTTTGCGATGCCGATGCCGGTGTCGCTGACGGCGAATTCGACATGGGTCTGCCCGGCAAGCGCGGCGCTCACCCGCACTTCCCCCTCGCTGGTGAATTTAAGCGCGTTGGAAATGAAGTTGCGCAGTATCTGCGAGAGCTTTTTGTCATCCGTGTAAATTCTTGGAATGTCGGTTGTTTCTTCAAATATGAGCGAAACCGAACCACTGCCCACAATGGGTTTGAACATACCGCGAAGCGCGGAGAACAAGTCGACCATTTCGAACCACTCCGGCGAGATCGAAATTCGGCCCGCGTCGACCTTCGCGAGATCAAGCAAGTCATCGACCATTTCGGTCAATTCGCGCACACTGCCTCTAACGAACTGAATCTGGCGTTTCTGTTCGGCAGTGAGCGGACCGTCCATGCCGCCGATGAGAATGTCGGAAATACTGGTGATGGACGCGAGCGGCGTGCGAAATTCGTGACTCATGTACGACAGGAACCGGCTCTTCAAATCGGCGGCCTCGCGCAGCTGCACGGCGTTGTCGTCGAGTTCCGCGTAGAGGGCCAATACACCCCTATTGGTCTCCGCGAGTTCGGCCTGCAAGAAAGCAATTTCCGACAGCCGTTGGGCCAGTTGGGCGCGTAATTCTTCCAACTCGCTGCTCATTGTCTGATACCCGATACCACCACCGTGACATCATCGCGGGGTCTGGCGTGATCGCGATACAACACACCGGCGATCACCGCTGCGTGACGCGAAAAAAGACCCGGATAATTCTTTAAGGACCAGCGCGCCGACATGCCGTCGGAATGCATCACGACGCGATCCTCAAGGGTACAGGGGTACTCAAATTGCTGTTTGCGTACTAGCTGGAGGCCCAAAATACCATTGTGAGACACCATTCCGCGAGATCGTTCGGCGGATACCACGGCGCCAGAAATGTTGCCGACGCCCGCGTAGGCGAGCGTGGAGCTGCCAGAATCGATCACCGCGCAGGCAGCGGCGGCGCCTCTTCCCCCCGATAGCGCTTCGTGTAGCTGTTGCATCGATTCAGACGGCGAATCGAAGGGTTGCCTGTCAAAGGCCGCCGCCGCGGCGGAAGCAGCGGTCGCCGCCAGGGGCCCGTGACCTAAGCCATCGGCCACCAAAATGGCGGTGGAACCTTCGCGCGAGGCGATTCTCCAGATGTCGCCGCATTCCGTTTCGCCCTGCACGGCAAGGCTTATCGCGCCGAATTCCGGAACGGCCATTGCTCCCGACCGCGCACTAGCCGGGGCTGCCTGATTGGCGACGCGCGAAACGGCGACGGTCCCCTGTCCGGCGGCGGAATACACGTCAAACAAGGTGGACAAGCGCGAAATGGCGCCCAATCCCGTGCCTGCGGTGCCGCCTGTGGAATAGCCATCGCGCATGCAGCGCTCAACCGACATACCCGGCCCGCGGTCAATGGCGACCATTTCGATGGTGACTCTTTGGCCATCACCAATGGCCTGAAGCAACAATTCACCGCGTCCCGCGTGCTTCACCAAATTGTTGGTCAGCTCGGTAGCAACGATCCCAACACGCCCCACCAGCGTCTCGTCAAAATCGTACGCCTGCGCCAGTTGCTGTACGGCGCGGCGACAGGCCCCTACTTGACTGACGTCTTCGACTCGCATGCGTATTTGAGATCGACTCTCCAGCAAATGCACGTTATTTCCAGCGGGTGATGATGACGCGGGTACCCACTCCAACGGTTGATTCAAGCGCGAATTCATTCACCAAGCGGCGCGTGCCCGAGAGCCCCAAACCCAAACCGGTGCCGGATGACCAGCCGTCAGTCAGCGCAAGGTCCACGTTGGGTATGCCCGGACCGTGGTCTTCGACGGTGAGCCGCAATCCGCGCCGGCTCCCCTCCGTGAGCAATGCCCATTTGAGCGTGCCGCCGCCGCCGTAGATCAAGGCGTTGCGCGCCAATTCACTGGCCGCAGTCACCATTTTGGTCTGGTCCACGAGTGAGAACCCTTGTTGCTGCGTCATACGCCGTACCGACTGCCGTCCGAGCACGATGTCGTGCTCGTTGGTCAAGGGCAGTTCACCGCTTGATGAAACGGTCATCGTCGCTGGATTCTGTAAGCGCACGCCGCAGCAAAACCATGCCGCGCTCTACATTGAGCGCGGTCGCCACACCCGGCAGCGACAGGCCCAATTCCACCAAGGTGATGGCGACCGCGGGCTGCATGCCGACGAGGACCGTCCGTGCATCGAGGATGCGCGCCATTCCCGAAATGTCGGCAATCATGCGTCCAATGAATGAGTCGACCATTTCGAGGGCCGAAATATCGATGAGCACACCTTTGGCCGCCCTCTTTTCGATGGCGCGCGTCAGGTCATCCTGCAATTGAAGCGCGAGCTGGTCGTGCATATCGACTTGAATGGTGACGAGCAGAAACTCGCCCATTCTCAAGATGGGTATGCGATCCATGGCTAGTGCTTGGTGAAGGAAATACCGCTGCGCTTGAGCGCAAGCGCGAGCGCGTCAGCCAGATTTGCCTTGGTGGTGACTCCCAGCAAATCGACGCCAAGATGCACGATGGTCTGAGCGATCTGCGGGCGCACGCCGCTAATGATGCAGTCGGCCCCCATCAAGCGTATCGCGGTCACCGTTTTCAAGAGATGCTGTGCAACGAGAGTGTCGACGGTCGGCACGCCGGTGATGTCGATGATCGCGATTTGCGATTCGGTCTCGATTATTTTCTGCAGCAGAGACTCCATGACAATCTGGGTGCGTGCGGAATCCAAAGTCCCGATCATGGGCAGCGCCAAAATGCCGTCCCACAGCTTCACGACCGGGGTAGAGAGTTCCAACAACTCCAATTGCTGCCGCCCGATGACTTCTTCCCGCGACATCTGAAAAGCCTTCACCGTGTGCAGGCCCAACTTGTCCAGCAGCTCGGTCGCGGCCCAAGTCTCTTGTGCAAACTTTTCGACATCGCTGCCCGCTTCCTGCTTCAGTGCTTCGAAAACGGGTCGCTTGAGCGAGAAGATGAAGGTGGCCGTCTCATCGGAAGAGAATCCGGCAATCACCCGTTGGCGCGACAAGTCGTCGAGAAACACGCGCACAGGTTGCCAGCCCTCGGTGCCGACATCGCCGATATCGTGCTTCTGCGCGGTTGACGCCAGAATCGTCAAGAATTCCGTGGCTTGATTCTTGAGATCGGCGGTAGAGAGCCGCCCCTTCGAAGAAGCCGAGGCCTGCTCCAGGTGCTGCAGCCAGCCCGCGAGTATGTTCTGGCGCTGGGATTCCAGCACCGACATTAAATTGGCTTTCGACGCCATTGCATCCCCCTATGTTTTTTTTTGCTGTTCCGCCGCGTCGTCGATCAAAGTAAACAATTGCGCACTGATTGGGAAGGCCGCGACGGGTTATATCTGAATTGACCGCGATTCGGCTTATACAAAGTTAAATGTAAATTGTACAAATTCTGGCGGCACTCTCCGGCGGCGGAAATTCTTGCCGCACGATCCTAGAGCGCTGAGACGCCCGCGAGCTCGGTCAGGCTCTGCGCGCGCGTCAAGGCAATGAACTCTCTTATATAGGCGGCATCCGCGCCGGCGCGAGTGGTCGCGGCGTAGAGCTCGCAGCGTAATCCTGATTGTCCTATGGGCCGGGAGACCACGTAGCCGCGCTCGATGTAATTGCCCACCGTCCAGGAAGGCAGCGCGGCAATGCCGCGACCGCTTGCGACTAATTGCAGAATGGCCACGGTCAGTTCGGCGGTGCGCCTTTTGGGGCTGATGTTCGCCGGCGTGAGGCAGTGCTTCATGACATCTAACATTTCGTCGGGAACTGGATAAGTGATCAAAGTTTCGGCGGCGAAGTCGGCGGCTTCCAGCCAGGGTTTGGCCGCGAGGCGGTGGCGCGGGCTCATCAGCGCCACGCTTTCGTAGCGGAACAAGGGACTGAAGGTGATGGTGGGGTGTGCCTGGGCTTCCTGTCGATCGTGGATGATGGCCAACTCCGCCTCGCCTTGATCCAGCAGCGGCAGGGGGTTCACGACGAAGCCGGAAATAATGTCCAGCTCGACCTCCGGCCACAGGGTTCGATACGCATCCATCGCGGGCATCAGCCAGTCGAAACAGTTGTGGCACTGCACCGCGACTCGCAGGGGTCCCGCATGACCTTGGGCCAGGCGCGCTACATCCCGGCCTGCTTCGGCCATTTGGGGTAAAACCGCGCGCGCCAGGGCGAGCAAACGCTGGCCGATGGCGGTGAAGCGCAGGGGGCGGACGTTTTTCTCGACCAGCGCAGCCCCATAATGGCTTTCCAAGGCCTTGAGCTGATGCGACAGGGCCGACTGGGTCAGAAATAGGCGAGCCGCCGCTTTGGATAGGCTGCCGCACTCGGCCAGGGCCAATAGAGTCTCCAAATGCCGGACTTCCAGGGCGGTGGATGACATGAGCCTAATTCATTCCTGTTATGAGAATAATGAGATTGAGTCAAATCGTAGGCTCAAGCATGCTCATTGTCGAGGTAGTCCCTGTATGTCGGATCCAATCGTTTCCTTCGAGTTCTTCCCGCCTGGGGATGAGGCCATGGCACAGCAGCTATGGCAATCCGTACAGCGGCTGGCGCCGCTGCGCCCGAGTTTTGTTTCGGTGACCTACGGCGCCGATGGATCCACCCGCGAACGCACCCACGAATTCGTGCAGCGGGTGCTGCGCGAGACCGACCTTCGGGTCGCACCGCATTTGACTTGCGTGGGCGCCTCGCGCGACGAGGTGCTCGAGATCGCGCGTGGCTACTGGCGGCAAGGCGTGCGGCACTTGGTCGCGCTGCGCGGCGATGCGCCCGCGGCGAATCTCTCACGCGACGGTCGGTATCAGCCTCACCCGCAAGGGTTTGCGTACGCGTCCGATCTGGTGAGCGGCCTGTTCGAGGTCGGAAATTTCGACATCTCGGTCGCGGCTTATCCTGAAGGTCATCCCGAATCCGGCGGCGTTGATGCGGACTTGGAAAACTTGAAGCGCAAGGTGGATGCCGGCGCCGATCGTGCGATCACCCAGTTCTTTTTTGAAACGGATTTATTTCTGCGCTATCGAGACCGTTGCGCCGCCGCCGGCATTCAAGCCAACATCGTCCCCGGGATATTGCCGATAACACGTTTCCCGCAGTTGCTGCGCTTCGCCGCACGCTGCGGCGCCTCGGTTCCGGATTGGCTGCGCGCCCGCTTTGACGGACTCGATGATGATCCGGATACGCGGCGCATGATTGCGGCAAACGTGGCCATCGAGCAGGTACAGCGCTTGCGCGAGCATGGTGTCGAGGAGTTCCACTTCTACACCTTGAATCGCGCTGAACTGGCCTATGCGATTTGCCATGCCTTGGGCCTGCGGCCGCACGCCCAAGCGCAGGTGGCCTGATGCCCACTTCGCCGCGAGCCTCGTTGAGCGATGCATTCGCGACGCTGCTGAAGCAGCGTCTGGTCATATTCGACGGCGCCATGGGCACGATGATCCAGCGGCATCACTGCAGCGAGGAGCAATTCCGCGGCGAGCGCTTCAAGGCGTGGCGCAGCGACCTGCGCGGCAACAACGACCTGCTGGTGATCACGCAGCCGCAAATCATTGCCGACATTCATCGCGCCTATCTTGATGCCGGCGCGGACGTCATTTCCACCAATACCTTCAATTCCACGGCGGTGTCGCAGGCCGATTACGGCCTGCAGTCGCTGGTCGGTGAATTGAACCTCGAGGCTGCGCGCTTGGCGCGCCAAGTCGCTGACGAGGTCACCGCGAAAACCGGCTTGCAGCGATACGTTGCCGGTGCCTTGGGACCCACCAACCGCACGGCCTCGTTATCGCCCGATGTGAACGATCCCGGTTTTCGCAACATCAGTTTCGACGAATTGGTGGCCGCGTATTCCGATGTCACGCGCGCATTGCTTGAAGGCGGTGTGGACATGATCTTGATCGAGACGGTGTTCGACACCTTGAACGCCAAGGCGGCGTTGTTCGCGGTGCGTCAGGTGTTCGATGAGGCGGGGACGGAACTGCCGATCATCGTCTCGGGCACGATCACCGATGCCTCGGGGCGGACCTTGTCGGGCCAAACCACCGAGGCCTTTTGGAATTCCATTCGCCACGCGAAGCCTATGGTTGTGGGGTTGAATTGCGCGCTGGGCGGTAAGCAGCTTCGGCCCTATATCGAAGAGCTGTCGCGCATCGCCGATACTTATGTGTGCGCGTATCCGAATGCCGGACTGCCCAATGCCTTCGGC
>Ga0209624_10001249_pt1 | contig 20454 bp, 15 predicted proteins | sample JacPinW_OM2H0_O1_FD_188565 | JGI IMG/M metagenome (GOLD analysis project Ga0209624, IMG submission 188565) | Forest soil microbial communities from Algoma, Ontario, Canada - Jack Pine, Ontario site 1_JW_OM2H0_O1 (SPAdes) (version 2) | ecosystem: Environmental > Terrestrial > Soil > Boreal...
ATCATCGCAGTCAGCGTGCCCAACTTGCGGTCGGCGCCGATCTCTCGGTTGAGAAGCAGCGCGGCGTTTCGAATCGGCGTCAGCGGATTTCTCAACTCATGTGCGAGCATCGCGAGGAACTCATCCTTCTGGCGATCGGCCCGGCGCAGCGCCTCCTGCGCAGCCTGGCGCTCGGTGATATCCCGATTGGTCTCGAGCACGAGCTTGCGTTCGCCGATGCGCGTGAGTTGCCAGCGACTCTCGACGATGATCTCGGCGCCCGTACGCGTAAAATGACGAAGCTCCCCGCTCCAGGTCCCGTGTTGCTCGATCGCTTGCTCGATCTCTGCGAGGGGTTGGGGAAAGCGTGTCTGCAGCAGGTCGTGACTGGCACGTCCCAGACTCTCCGAGCGCGAGTATCCGTAAAGCTGCTCGCAGCCCCGGTTCCACGCCACGATCCCTGAATGCCAGTCCCACACCATGATCGGCTCGAAAGACAGTTCAATGAGCTGGCTGCGGATGCCGATCGGAAGCGTGTAGATCGCGTCCTTCGACTCTGTCGACGAGGTCAACGCAGCATCGGTGCTCGCCGGACTGACCGAATCGACGTTAGTCGAGCCGTCGCTCTGCGAACGGGTTACTTGCGGCACGCATTCACCTGGGAGGGCTCTTTGCCATACGAATTTTCTTTTTGGCCTGGCACGAAGATGTGATCCTAACAAAGGAATAGGCACTATGACGCAAATCTGCGATAGCGCTTGGGGACTTGGCCGGATCCCATGCGGAAATCCTTGTAATTCTTTCAAAGAACGGCGCAGCGGAAACGGCGCTAGAATCGTGCTCGACAGAAAAGGAGGCTCAAGGCCGTGAATACCGCAGTCGTCCAAAGCCGGAGGCCCATCAAGCAAGACTTGCGGTTACGACGACAATCTTATAGCTAGAGAGCGAAATGCGGCTCCAGTTCTCACTACGTCTGACACCGTCAGCATGGCGGCGGGAATAAGAACTAGTTGCGCAAGCAGCGTTCCTGCTAGCCGACTGCATAGAGCGAGGGAGTGCAACCATGAAAATTGACACACTTGCGCGAATTCTGCTGCACATCTCACTTGGCGCGTTGATGGCGTTCCCGTCATTGGCGGTATCGGCGGCCACTCAAGCCTCCGAACCGGTCGTCATTGGCGAGAAATTCCAGATCGAGTCCAAGGTACTGGCAGAGACCCGAACGTATGTCGTTCATACCCCCGACCACTATAAAAATAGGAAAGATGCCTATCCCGTGCTCGTACTGCAGGATGCGGAGAATAATTTCGCGTATGTGAGCGATGCCGTTCATTTGTTATCTGCGAACGGCCGCATTCCAGCGATGATCGTCGTGGGCATCAATAATACTGACCGCGTACGCGACATGACGCCCACTAAACCGGCCACTGGTTTTGGCGGCGCAGCCTGGACTGGATCGGCCGGTGGAGCTGACAAGTTCCTAGCCTTCATTGCCGATGAGCTTCTGCCGACGATTGATCGCAACTACCGCACCCGTCCTTATCGCGTGTTGATCGGTCATTCGCTCGGCGGTTTGTTCGCGGTTTACGCACTGCTGAACCGTCCGGAAGTCTTCAAGGGCTACATCATCGGCAGCCCGTCGTTGTGGTGGGAAGACCAAGTCTTGGTCAAAGCGGCGCCGCCGTTTTTCGCCGCTCATCAGGATGTTCAGGCCGATATCTACATGAGCATGGCAAATGAGGGTGGCACGATGTTAGGCGGGGCGTGGAAACTGTCCGCCGCACTGGAAGAGGCCCAATTGCCCAATGTGCGCTGGCAATTCAAGCGCTATCCCGAGGAGGAGCATGGCACCATTGCCTATGTCACCACTTACGAGGGACTTCAAGCCATTTTCGCAGGCTATGGCATCGCGAATCCCATTGCATTGTTCGAGCAGGGAGGTCTGCCGGCTTTCGAACGACACTACGCGGAAGTGTCCAAGCGCATTGGATATACCGTACCGGTGCCCTCGCGGGCATATGGCGACACTCTGTCGGAGCTGTCATATCGCGGGCGCTTTGCTGAAGCCGAGGAAGTCGGCAAGAAAATGCTGGAGCAGGATCCCAAGAACACGTGGGCCCTCTCCGCACTTGCGCAAGTCGCGGCGAAGCAGAAAGACGATGCTCGAGCAATCGGCTATCTGACTCAAGTCTTGCAGCTGTATCCGGGCAATACCGAAGCACGGACCACGCTGGTGAAATACAACGTCGATGTCGACACAATTATACCGAGCCTAGAGCTGTCACCCAAGGCAGTGACGCCCTATGTCGGTGAGTATCGTTTCAAAGATGAACTGACGAAGGTTGCTTACCAGAATGGCAAGCTGATGGCCATCAGCTCCTTTGGTAAGTGTGAGCTGCGCGCACTGACGCAAAGCAAGTTCTATTGCGTCGATATCGACGTGGCGTTTCAGTTCAATAAAGACAACCGCGGCCGTGTTGTCGGTGTCACGGCTGCGTGGGCAGACCACAACGAGGAGTTTAAAAAGGTGAAATGAGTCCAAGCATGTGAAAGTAACTCCTGAACCAAACGGGAAGTAGGATGCATGACCGTTACAATCAGAAATGCCGTTGACGCTGATTTGGACCCGCTGATCAGGCTGAATAAGCAGGTTCAGGAGCTACATGCGCAGGTCTATCCGGCCGACTTTAAGTCGTTAACTGACGAAGGCGAGGTTCGTGACTTTCTCGCGTCCGTAATTCGGCGGACTGACCACACCATCCTTCTCGCGCAGGTCGATGGCGCGGTCGTCGGATACGCCTGGTTTGAAATCCAGGACCGGCCACAGACGCCATTCACCTGGCGAAGGAACAGGGTCTTTCTGCATCATATCTGCGTAGATTCCGGCCATCGGCGATTGGGTGTCGGCTCGGCCCTTATAACCCGGGTGGAGGAGCGAGCGCTTGCCGGCGGTATTGGCGAATTCGCCCTCGATATGTGGTTGTTAAATGATACTGCGCAGGCATTTTTCAAATCCTGTGGCCTTCAGACCTATAGGCTCTTCCTCCGGAAGCAGACGCCGTTGCAACTCTAAATGTAGTTGCAGGGTCATAAGTCAGGCAGGACAAAGGAGTGAGGCTATGCAACCCGACGTCGTATTCACCGTGATTTTTAAGAAAGACGGGAATTACCTCGCGAGCCCCACCGTGCTTGGCGAGTTTGGCCGCGAAGTGTGCATCGAGATCCCCAACCTTATGCGCGCTGTGGTTCTGGCAAACGCACCCAACCAGGAAGGACGCTCCTTCACATCTGCCAAGATGGCCATTTTTCAAGATAACTCTTGGGCGGATGCAGAGGAGATGTCGATGGAGGCGTATCTTTCGTTGACCCCATCCTTTGAGCACACAGTGCCAAACTCTCCGTATCGATTCGTGGTGATGCCACGCAGAATCGTCCCAGCGTCGCCAGACGGTCGATATTTCGCGGTGGGCGAAACCAGCACCACAACAATCTGGAAATTCAAATGACGCTTACTCGCGCTTACAAGAGCCCCTGCTCGGCCATGCTAGTCGTGATGGCGAAGCATGCCTATTCATATCGCAGAGACGCAACCGGCTTGGCGCGCGCGATCAAAAAGCAGTGAACACTCACTGTAAGCAGCGCAATCGTCATGGACAGACACGCCGATGCAACGAAAAACCACACATCCAGATCTATGTGATAGGCGAAGCCGCGGAGCCATCGGTTCATCACCAACCCGGCGACGGGCCACGCAATCAGGTTCGCCCAGACCACGGGCTGACAGAACTGCCAGACAAGCAGTCGCATGACTTGCGCGGTACTCGCTCCCATGGCTTTGCGGACCGCAATTTCCTTGGTGCGCCGCTCCGCCGCGGAGGCGGAGAGTGCGAATAGTCCAAGGCAGGCGATCAAGACGGCGACTCCCGCGAATACTGCCAAGAGATGTGCCTGCTGCGTTATATCCGTGTATTTGTCCTGCAGAAGCTGGTCAAGAAAGACCGGCCTGATTGGATAGCCATTACCCATCTTTTTCCACAGTGAGTCTATCGATGCCAATGACTGTGGGATGTCGCGACCGCTTAGCTTTACGCTCATGATGCCGTTGTGCGGCTGGTCCACATAAAACGCGGCGGGTTCAATTGGTTCGCGAATCGAGCTGGTCTGGAAATCGGGTACTACACCGATGACTTCGGAAAGGTGCCTTCCGGTCTGCCCTAGCCCGGGCACGGAGTGGCTCCAGGCGATCATCTTTCCGATCGACGATTGAGGTGACGGGAATCCGAGCGCGCGGACGGCAGACTCGTTGATCACCAGTGAATCGTGAATTTCCGAAGAGCTTCCGATGGAAAACGCATCCGTGCTACGGCTCTTTGAGTGAAATCGGCCTGCCAGGGGCTTTAACCCGAAGAGCTCGAAATAGCCAAAATCGACCGACGCATACCAAACAATGGCTGCTTGGCCACCAGGCGCAGTGGCCCCACTGGCGGTTCCCATTGGGTCGGGCGGCGCCCAATTGCTACAGGCGACAGCACGAACACCGGAAATTGCCTTCACAGCGTCTTCGAATCCATTTCGGCACGCATGACCGATAACGACCACTTGATCGCTATCCATGCGGAGGCTCTCATGCGTCGCAAAGGAGGCCTGCCGGAAGAGGACGATTACCGCCAGAGTGAGCCCGATCAGAACGGCGAACTGTGCCGTGACAAGCGCTCGACGCACGCGGTCCGAGCTTTGAGCGGTGGTGATACCTCCTTTACCCAACATCTGTACCGGACGCAGGGCGGACAACACCAATGCAGGGTAAATTGCGGCGAGCGCACCCACGGTCACGACGATTGTCGCGGTCGTAGCGGCCAGCCTGGCATCGGACCAGTACGCAAATCCGATCGTCCGCTTAAGATATGCATTGAGTATCGGAAGAGAAAGCTTGGCGACTGACAATGCGGCGAGCGTCGCGAGAATGACGTAGATCAGGCTTTCCCCCATGAACTGAACGATGAGTTCTCGACGACGGGCTCCCATTGCCTTGCGTACTCCGACCTCGATGGCGCGCCGACTCGCCCGCGCCGTCATCATGCTGACGAAGTTGGCGGTCGCCACGAACACGATCAGAATTCCGATGGCCGCCAACGAATAGACTGTTTCACGCCGGCTCGCCGGCTTCATTGAGTTAAGGCCTTCGGGATCCAGGTGGATCTGGCTTATCGGCTCGAGGCTAAGGCGATAGACGCTGCTCGTTGGCTGCGTTCCGCTGGATGGGGCATGCCGATCGAGTAAGCGGGGCAACTCTCGCTGAACATTCGTCGCCTGCGACTCCTTCTTCAACCTGACATAGATGTACAGCCATCCCTTGTCGTTAGGAAAGGAACCCGTCGGAGTCTGGTCCAATTGCGTCAGCAGAGACCTGGGCGAGGCTCCCGAAGCGAACATGGCAATATTTAAATGCGTATTGGAGGGCAGATTCTCGAGCACGGCCTTCACGGTGAACTGCGCTCTTCCCTTGAGCTCCAAAGTCTCACCGACGGCATTGTCGCGTCCAAAATACTTGCGTGCCATCGTTCGAGTGAGCACGAGCCCATCAGGTTGGTCCAGGGCTGTCCGTAGATCCCCTGCGAAAACCGGCAACGGCAATATGGAAAAGATATTCGGATCCGCCCAATAGACGGTCTCCAGCGCTTCGAAGTCGCCGCGACGAACCACAACAGGAGAATTCATCAGACGCGCCGCTGATGCGACCGCCGGTATATCCAGATTTATCCAAGCTGCAACTTCCGACGGCGTACCGAAGCTCTTTATGGGGGCGTGGCCCTCGGGGGGCGCTAATGTAGTGACGAGCAAGTAAGTGTCGCGATAGCGCGGAATGAAGTTCTCGTAGCTTAGTTCGTCCCGAACATACAATGCGATCAACAGTGCCGCGGTGAATCCAATGGCAACGCCACCTATGTTAAGAGCTGCGTAGAGTGGATTACGCGCGAGGTTTCGTAGCGCCGCAATTACGTAATTGCGAAACATCTTCAGGCTGCCAACAATGCTTCGCTGACCATTCGAGCCACCTGTATCCCTATTGCAGATCGATACGATTTATACGATCGAGGCCCGTGTACTCTGACGTGATCACGCGCTCACCCTCTTTCAGTCCGCTGAGTACCTCCACCTGCTCGATGTTGCGACGGCCGATTTTGATGCGCCGCCGCTCCGCGGAACGTTCACCTGACGTCAGCACGAAAATCCAGTCGCCACCGGTCTGCTCCAAGAAGGGTCCGGCCGGCAGAATGAGTGCGCGATCATCACCACCAAGGGAAAGCTTTCCCTGCACGGCCTGGCCGGGCACGAGGCCTTGTGGCTTCAGCCCATCAAAAGCGAGATCAATGACAAACTGTCCATCCTTCACCTGCGGATAGACGCGGATGACATGTAAGCGCCAGGTCTTATCGCCAATGTGCACGTCCGACACCTCGCCGTTGCGGATCCGGGACAGGTAGTACTCATCCATATCGGCGGAGAGCTTGATGCCGGTATCGGGCGTGATCTCGGCCAAGCGCTGACCGGGATTGCGGTTTTCGCCCACCTTGATATCCATGTCCGTCAGCCGCCCTGAAACCGGCGCGCGGACGGTGAGGTTGTCGAGCTTGGCGTGGACGATACGCAGGTTTTCCTGCAACTGCTTAAGCTGCGCCTCGATGAGCGGAACCTGGCTTTGGCGAATCGCGTCCTGACGCTCGTTGCTTGCGGCCTGCAGCGGCTTGAGCTTCAAATCGTAGCTGAGCTCGTCCTGAACGATGTCCCGCGCCTCTTCGGATTCAGCTCCCTTGGAGAAGAGCACCGCGCGCCGGTTGATGGATCGGGTGAGGCGCGTGATGTTGTAATCGAGCTGGGCCAGCGCCCGCTCGTTATTGATCTTGTTCAGTTCGAGATTGATTTCGTTCTGTTGCAGCTGCGCGGTCGCCTGATTGAGCTGCGCTTCCTGCTGGATGACTTGGAGCTGCAAGTTGGTGTTACTGAAGCCGATCAGCGGCTCGCCTTCTTTCACCTCGTCACCCGCTTGGGCGAGGACTCGTTCCACGCGCCCGCCGTCGATGGCGTCGATATAGATTGTGTCGTGGGGCACCACCTTGCCGCGCAGGGGAATGAAATCGTGATAGATGCCCTCGGTGACTGGCGCAATGGTGAGCGTATTGCGAGCCATACGGACCGAGCGTTCGGCATTGCCGAAGAGGATGGCCACGGCGAGAAGCACAAGCCCCAGTGCCAGGCCGGCGCCAACTCCGACACGCGCGCCAATCGGCCACTTCGCCCAATGCCATGGGTGACGCTTGATCTGCTGATCCATACCCGCGCCATCAGCGAGTTTGAGCGTCGTCACCTGCGACACCTCATCGCGCATGGCTACTCGTACCTGAGCGCCGCGGCCGGAGGCGCCCGGGCCACCAGCAGCGCGTGCCCGGCTACGGCGGCTAGGGCGGTCACAAGCGCGACAGTGCTCGCGCCTACGAAGATCAGCGAATTGAGACCGACGTGATGAGTGAAGTGCTGAAGCCAGTAGTGCATCAGATAGCCGGCCGCCGGCCATGCGATCAGGTTCGCCCACAGTATGGGTTTCGCGAACTGCCACAGGAGCATGCGCAGAATGTCGCCCCTACTCGCGCCCATGGTCTTGCGGATACCGATCTCCTTGGTGCGCTGTTCGGCCGAATGAGCCGAAAGCCCGAATAATCCCAACGCAGCAATCACGCCCGCGAGACCAGCGCCGAGAGATATCGCCTTCCCTTGCAATATTACGTCCGCGTAAATGTGTTGCAGACTTTGGCTCAGGAAGCGCCGATGAATGCTCGTATGCATGGTCTGGGACCAAGCAGCGTCAATTCCCGCCAGCGCCTCCGGAATTTGCGTGCCAATCAACCGAACGCTGAGCACAGAAAAAGAAGCAGGGTCTACGTAGAGTATCTGCCGGTACAACTCTCTCCGCGTATCGAGAACAAAATCGGGCGACACACCGATGATCTCGGATGGCCCAATGGTGCCGGGCGTTGGCTTTGCACTCCAGCGACGGCGATTCCAGATCACCATCTTGCCAATGGCTTGGGAGGGAGAACTAAAGCCCAGTCCGCGCATCGCCGCTTCATTGATGACAATCGATGGATTCCCTGCGGTTTTCCCTTCAACGAGGCGCCCATCATCGCCATGATTGTGATCGAAAAAGCGCCCCGCCAACGGCCGTAGACCATAGAACTCAAGCGCGCCGTAGTCGACGGCGCCACTCACCATTATAGTTTCAGGACCGCCCTGAACCTGCGCAGAAACGATCATTCCGCCGTTGAAGATTGCTGCCTCACTGGCGCAGGCGGCCCTGGCGACACCCGGCACGGTGGCAAGGCGTTCTCGAAACGCTCGATCTGGGCCGCAAGCGTTGTCGATAAGAAGGGTGCTGGAACCGTCAACTCGGAGTTGATTGTTGAGTGAGAACAGCGTCTGGCGCCAAATCGTTGCAGCCGCAATGCCGAGGCCGATCATGATGGCGAACTGCAGAGCGACTAGCGCGCGGCGAACAATCCCTCCGGTTGCTCCCTGGACGAGTGTTCCCTTCAAGACCACGGCCGGCCGATATGCAGATAAGACAAAAGCAGGATATGCGCCGGCCATCAAGCCCAACCCTACGGTAGTAACGAGGAGAGCACCCAGTAGCGCTGGATCGCCAAGATCGTTGAATGCGATCTTCTGCTTTAGGACAGAGTTCATCCAAGGCAATAAAAGTTCGGTGAGCGCTACAGCCAGCACCATCGCCAAGGCGACATAGATGACCGCCTCTCCCAAAAACTGGATTACTAATTGGCTTCGAAGCGCGCCCGCTGCTTTGCGAACGCCCGTCTCAATGGCGCGCTGGGCTGCTCGAGCAGTCATCAGCGTGACGAAATTGAATGATGCCGAGGTGATAATCAAGACCGCAATGGCGGCCAGGGCCGCGAGAAGCGTCCGGTCGCCTCTGGGGGACATGGATGATACGCCAGGAGGCGACAGGTGTAATTCGCCAATAGGTGTCAGATGCAGTCCAATAGTGAACCCCGGTGGGTAAACAGTCGAAGTGTCCGAATTGTAAGCTGCAAAGGCGGAGAGTGCCTGTTGCATCTGCTGCACAGGTGTGCCAGGCCGCAGGCGGATGAACGTATAATTGCTTTGAGTACGAAATGGCCCTTGATCTGCTGTGAGATCGTAAAGCGCAAACTGCGAGTAAGCCGCAAGACTTGAGCCGAACATCTCGCCCTTTACATAGCTATTCGACGGCAAATCTTCGATTATCGCGGTCACACGCATCGGATGAGGTGTGTTGAAGGCAGTTGATACCTTGGCAGCATCCGATCCCATCGCAGGGTTGACTTCCAACATTTCGCCCAGTGGCTTATCTCGACCGAAATACTTGCGTGCAGCCGTTCGCGTGAGCACAACGCTGTCGGGCGTGGCCAGCGCCGTTTGAAGATCGCCTGCCAATGACTTCAGCGCCATGACCCGGAAGAATGACGGGTCCACCCAGAGGAAGCCCATCTCATCCGCCTCTACCTGGTCGTGACGAATGTGCGTCGGATTATCCGCAGTCATGATCCGAGCAACGGTCGCTATCTGCGGAATCTGCACGCTCATCTTTGCCGCAAGGTCGGGCAAGGAAAAATCCCATCGCTCTGCGAGCAAACGACGATCAATCGGATCCCTGGTTGGAGTCAGCAGATAGACGTCGCGATAACCCGGGAAGAACCGATCATAGCTGTACTCGTCGCGGACGAAGAGGACGATCAGCAGGGCAGCAGCGAACCCCAGTGCGAGTCCAAAAAGATTGATTGCCGCGTGGGTTCGATTGCGTAGCAGGTTTCGCACGGCAGCCGCTAGGTAGTTCGATAGCACTGTGGGCTAGCCCTCCAAATCCACGAAGCGTTCAATCCGCATAGCAGCGCGACGCAACGCGGCTCAGACGCCCAACGCGTGAGTCGCCGCGACTTCCTCAGAAACGTCGTCCATCAAGCGGCCGTCGAGCATTGTTACAATCCGGTCAGCGCGGGCTGCGTGGACTTCGGAGTGCGTCACCATGATGAGGGTGGTGCCGCTTGCGTTTATGCTTCGAAGCATGCTCATGACAGCATCCCCGTTTGCCGTGTCGAGATTACCGGTGGGCTCATCGGCCAGGATGATCTTGGGGTCCGACACCAGCGCGCGGGCTACCGCGACCCGCTGCTGCTGACCTCCTGAGAGTTGCTGCGGCATGTGCTTGGCGCGATGTGCCAGACCGACCTTGTCGAGGGCGGCCGCCACGCGTTTGCGGCGTTCATGTCGTGGCACATGCCTGTAGATGAGAGCCACTTCGACGTTCTCTGCAACATTCAGATCATTGATCAGGTTGAAGCTCTGGAATACGAAACCGACGCCGGCGCGCCGATGGATGGTCAGCTCTTCCTCTGAGCAGCACGCGACGTCATCGCCAAAGAACCAATAGGCTCCAGACGAGGGGCCATCAACCAGGCCGAGAACATTGAGGAGCGTCGACTTGCCGCAACCCGACGGCCCCATGATTGCGAGAAATTCGCCTTTGTTGATGGTAAGGCAGACATCGTCGAGAGCTAGCGTTTCGACGTCCGTCGTGCGATAGGTTTTGGTAATGTGCTCTAGCTTCAGCATTCTAAAATCCTCATCCGCGTGCGCTCATCCGCTATGGCGCTCCACCGACCGCAGTAGCCGTTAACGAGTCTTTAAGCTGCGCGTTACCTTGCCCACGAGGGCATCCAGCTGTTTTGGCTGAATAACCGAGGCTTCCACGAGGCCCAACAGCATCCGCTCCAGCGATCCGCCGCAGAATTTGTCGACGATGCTCTTTACAGCTTTGGCAGCAGCGCGTTCTTGTGTCTCCTTGGCGGTGTAAATGAACGTGCCTCTTTCCACTCTATGGCTGACGTACCTCTTTTCTTCTAGACGGCGCAGGACCGTACGGATCGTTGCGTCCTTCAAATCACGGTGCAATGCGTTGCGAACAGCGACCGCAGTCATGGCGCCGTGTTTCCACAGAAGAGTCAGCAGCTCATGCTCGAGGTCGCCGAGAGGAGGAAGTGGTCTACGCATGGTTCATGGTGTTACAACAAGTCGCATGTTACAAGCCGTCACATGTGACAACATATAACATGTAGAAGCCGCTGCAGGCAAGAATCGTGGCGAAGTACTCGATTCCTAGGTCGAAGGGTTCTGTGTTGCAGCCAAGACTGAGGCGGCTAGGTCCAGGTGCATACCCCCAAATCCTGCGAAATTCTTGTTTTGAAACCTATTGGGCCGCGACGTGTGTTAAGGGTACTAGTGCCCATAGCGGCGGATGGAGGTGCGTTTTGATCCGGAAATCTGTTGTTCTAGCCATCTTCGTTGCAGTCGGATTAGGGCTTCTACAGGCCCGGGCGGCGAGCACAGCGTCGCCTTGGCCGGTGCAGGTCGAGATGCGGGTGCCGTTCGAGCCCACGGCCTTTCCTAGTGCGGGACGTTTCTACCTGGCGTACGAGTTATATCTCACGAACTTCACCAACAGTCCGCTCACGTTGCAGCGCATTGAAGTGCTGGACGCGGATGCTGTAGTACTTCAGCCGATCGCGGTGTTTGAGGGAGAGCGACTCGCTGCCGTATTGCAGTCCGTGGGTGTTCAAACCCCAGCGGCAGGAGACGCTACCGCCCATCAACTGGGTGCTGGGGGCAGCATGGTCGTGTTTATGTGGGTAGCCTTAGAGCGCGGAGCGCCCGTCCCCAACAAATTGCGCCATCGGGTAGTGACGGCTGATGCCACGGAAGAAGGTGCCGTCATCGGGACTCATCACACTCAGCTGAAGGTGCTCACATCGCCCGTGCAGGGAACGAACTGGTTGGCATCCGATGGGCCGAGCAATGATCAGGACAACCATCATCGGCGCGGGATTTTCGTCGTAGACGGACATGCATTGATTTCGAGGCGGTACGCAATCGATTGGACGCAGATCGAAAACAGCGCGTCATTCTCTGGCGATGCACGCGACAAGCTCTCCTATTACGCCTATGGCAAGCCGGTGGTCGCTGTGGCGGATGCAACCGTGGTGACGGCAAGAGATGGCCTTCCAGATAATGTGCCTGGGCACAATACGCCGGGACACGAGGGGTTCAGCCCCGCGGTGCCGATAACGATGGACACGGTCGCGGGGAATACGATCACGCTGGATCTCGGAAGCGGTCAATTCGCTTATTACTGTCACCTGAAACCGGGTAGCGTACGCGTTAGAGTTGGCGAGCATGTGCGGCGTGGGCAGATAATAGCGCTGATCGGCAGTTCAGGAGATGCGCGCGAGCCGCATCTGCACTTCGAGATCGCAAATTCGCCCAAGTTGTTGGCGGGCGAAGGGTTGCCCTATCTCATCGATCATTTCCGCGTTAAGTCGGAGAATGGCTGGGAGAGTCGGACGCGCGAGCTGCCGTTGAAAGACATGATAGTCGACTTTGGACGATAGACAATCCCGCACGACTCTCAAGCCTCCGAACCGGTCGTCACATGAAACCACCACCAGCGAATTCAGAGCGATCGACGATCGATACGGATCAAGTGCGATGAGGCGCCGCACCTTTGTCGGAGCCGGCCTGTCATTGGCGGGCGCGGCATTGCTACCGGCGCAGACGGCGCGCGCGGATGCGTTCAGCCGCGTGCGCCCCGGACAACCCGGCTGGCCCGCGGCGACCGACTGGGCGAAGCTCGGCGCGGCAGTCGGCGGCCGCCTCGCACCGGTGACCATACCCGATCTCACCGGCCCAGACGCCAAAGCGCTGCTCGGCAACCCGTTCTACCTCGCCGACCAGCCGGGCCTCTCGGAATGGTCTGGCTGGCTGGATGCCTGGCGCTCGGCGCCGAGCGCCTATGCGGTCGCCGCCGAAAATGTGGCTGACGTCGTCGCCGCCGTCCGCTTCGCGCGCGCTCACAACCTGCGCTTGGTGATCAAGGGGCGCGGCCACAGTTTCTTCGGCGGCTCCAACGCGCCGGACTCTCTGCTGCTCTGGACGCGGCGGATGGACGACGTCAAAGTCCATGACACCTTCACGCCCGCGGGCTCGAAGGCGGCGCCGGTCCCGGCCGTTTCCTGCGGCGCCGGCGCGATGTGGCTGCATGCGTACCAGGCGGTGAGTGTCGGCGCCGGGCGTTACGTCCAAGGCGGCGGATGCACTACGGTGGGCGTGGCCGGTCTGGTGCAGGGCGGCGGCTTTGGCAGTTTCTCCAAGGGCTTCGGCAGCGCCGCCGCCAGCCTGATCGAAGCGGAGGTCGTCACCGCCGATGGCAAAGTCCGCATCGTCAGCCACGTTCAGGAGCCCGACTTGTTCTGGGCGCTGAAGGGCGGCGGCGGGGGAACGTTTGGCGTCGTCACCCGCCTGACCCTCGCCACCCATGAATTGCCGCAGAACTTCGGCGCTGTCAGCCTTGCCGTGCACGCTCACTCGGACGACGCCTTTCGCCGCCTCCTTGCATGCTTCATCCACCTCTACGCTGCCAACCTATTCAATCCGCACTGGGGCGAACAGGTGACTGCCCTGCCGGACAACCGCCTCAAGGTCTCGATGGTATTTCAGGGACTGACTGAGGATCAGGCCCGCGCCGCCTGGAAGCCGCTGCTCGATTTCCTGAGCACCAATAGCGCCGACTACGAAGGCCAAGATTCATTCACGGTCACCGCCATCCCGGCACGCTCCTTCTGGGACGCGGACGTGATGCGCCGGGCGCCCGGCGCAATCGTCTCCGACTCCCGCCCAGCTGCTGCGCCGACCGATTTCTGGTGGACCGGCGACGGCGAGACGGCGGGCGGCTTTTGGAACGCTTTCACGTCGGCCTGGATGCCCGCGAAGCTGCTGGAGGGCCAGAACCGGGCTGGGCTCGTCGATGCATGGTTCGCCGCGAGTCGTCTCTGGTCGGTCGCGTTCCACTTCAACAAGGGCCTGGCTGGCGCTCCGGAAACGGCGATCGCTGCCAGCCGCGAGACCAGTACAAACCCCGACATGCTGGAGGCCTTCGCACTTGCCATCATCGCCAGGGCGGGCGCGCCGGTCTTTTCTGGCATGCCAGAGCCCAATCTTGTCCTCGCCCGTTTCCTGGCTGGCCGGGTGCAGGCTTCGATGAAAGCGCTACGCGTCGCCGCCCCTGACACGGGCGCCTACGTCAACGAATGCGATTATTTCCAGGACGACTGGCAACGCGCGTTCTGGGGACCGAACTATCCGCGCCTCGCCCGCATCAAGCGCCGCTATGACCCGGACGGCCTGTTCACCGTCCACCACGGCGTCGGCAGCGAGGCCTGGAGCGCGGACGGCTTTTTGCGGCTACCTTAGCGAGGACCGCGTGGTTCCGCGCAGAGGGAGACAAGCGTGAGGCGATTGATGCTTGAGCCGCATTTTCTCTCGAAAACCTCATTGCGCAAGATTCGGTGATAGCATCATCATGCGGGTGTGAGCCACGCGTGAAAATCACGCCGATTTGTATTTACATAAATCAAAACAAAGACAAACGGGGCAATCTATGGACAACGTTGTTAGCCACGATCCGGATGGCGCTCTCCCGGCGCGCGAGCCGTGGGACGGCCTTCTAGCCGCCGCCGGGCCGCGCGATCACATCGTGCAACTTTACCAAGATCAGCAGTTTCTCAACCGTGCCGTTTGTCGCTTCGCGGCTGGCGCCATTGCCAACGGGGAGGGAGTCATCCTTGTGCCGACGGCCGCCCACTGGGAGGCGTTCCGTCCCCGCCTGGAGGCTGAGGGAGTGGACGTAAAGGACGCTCAAACGCGTGGACAGCTAACGGTTGTTGACGCGGACGAGCTGCTGCCTCGCTTCATGCGTGACGCAATGCCCGATGCGCCGGTGTTTCTCGGTCTGGCCGCGGACGTGATTGCCAAGGCCCGCGGGCAAGACCGCTATCCCAAGGTCCGCTGGTGGGGCGAGATGGTCAATGTTCTTTGGGAGCAGGGGAATGTGGCCGCCAGCATGAGTCTCGAGGATCAGTTCGACCGCCTCGCCAAGCATCACGAGATCGCAATCTTTTGCTCGTTCGTCATGGACAACTTCAATAGCGAAGTGCACTCGCGTCTGCTACCGCGGTTGGGGCAAAATCATTCTCACCTGATTCCGGTAGAGGACTACGCTCGCCTCGAACGTGCTGTGGGTGACGCGCTTCGACAAACAGTTGGTGCGAATGACGCCCGGGTTCTCGAACAGCAGCTTCTGGCGAGCTATTCTGAAGCATTTCACATGCCGCGATCTCAGGCGTTGCTGCTGGCATTGCGAGAGAGTCTTCCGGATGTCGCGGATTCCGTGCTGGCCCGCAGCCGCAAGCTTTATCATGGTTCGAAGCCGTCTGCCGGGTGACCATAGAACGCAAATCTGAGATCGCGATTCAGAGCGACGTTTCGACCGCAAAATCCATAGGCATGCAAGTGGTGGGGGTCCTTGATTCGATCGATATTCCAATCGTGGTGGTCGACCGCGACTGTAAGGTGACTAGCTTCAATCGGGCTGCGGCGGAAGTGCTTGGTGTCGCCCCATCGGACATAGGCCGCCGGCCTTGCAGCATTCAAGCGCTGGCGGATGTTCCGGAAATCGAGCAAGTGTGCGTCCAAGTGATGGATGATGAACTCCCATCCCGCCATGACTTGCGCAATGCTGACCGATGGTTTCTTGTTCGCATCTCCCCTTTCACAGGAGCCGATCGACAAGTTAGCGGCGCGGTGCTCGCCTTCACGAATGTCACTGCTTTCCGCGCAAGTCTCGGCCAGGCTATCTACGAGCGGGAATATACTAAAACGATCCTCAACACGGTTATTGATCCGCTGGTGGTCCTCGGGCACGACCTGCAAATACAAACAGCCAATCGTGCCTTCTACGACTGGTTTGGCGCTTCGCGCGAGGAAACGCGAGGAGTTCCTTTGAGCGATATGGGAGACCAAGAGTGGAAAGTATCCGGCTTATGGTCATCGCTAAAGGAGACTTTTTTCCACACCCGCGAATTCCAGACCGTTGAGTTTGAGGGCACCTTCCCAAACGTCGGGCGCCGCACGGTCCTGCTCGATGCTCGTCGCTTAGCTCGTGATGGAACGGCTCTTGTCTTGTTAGCGTTTCGGGACATCACCGAACGCAAGCAGGCCGAGCAGGCGCGACGCGAAAGCGAAATCCGATTCCGTACGCTTTTTGAATCGATGGATGAGGGTTACTGCGTCGCAGAAGTGATTTTCGATGACGAGGACAGACCAATCGATTACCGCTTCCTGGAAGTCAATCCGGTGTTCGAAAAGCAGACGGGCATCAAGGATGCCCGCGGCCGCCTCATGCGTGAGATTGCGCCCGACCATGAGCAACACTGGTTTGATATTTATGGCCGCATCGCACTCACCGGGGAAACTCTCCGTTTTGAGAAGCCTGCAGCTGCCCTGGGACGCTATTTCGAGGTCTGCGCCTTCCGGGTCGGGACTCCGGAACTGCGGCACGTCGGTATCGTTTTCAATGATATTAGCGCGCGCAAAGATCTCGAGCGCCAGCGCGAGCTGGCCCTTGCGCAGGAGGAAGGATTGCGCAAGGACGCGGAGACCGCTGCGCGGGCACTTGCTCAGACCCAGGAAGCGTTGCACCAACGGGTGGCGGAATTGGCAGCCGCCGATCGGCATCGGAACGAGTTCTTGGCGATTTTGGCGCACGAACTGCGTAATCCTCTTGCGCCTTTGAGGAATGCCGTACAAATCCTGCGCCGATCCCCAGAGAATGTGGTGGTGGTCGAAAAGGCGCGGGATCTAATCGATCGACAGGTACACCACATGTCACGCCTCGTGAGCGATTTACTCGATGCGGCGCGGGCTCAAAACGGGCAGATCAAGCTGCAAAGGACCTCATTGGACCTTCGAACTATCATCGAGCATGTTGTGGATCTGATGCACCCGGTATTTGAGGCCAAGCACCAAAGGCTTCTCATGACCCTACCCGAAGCGCCCGTCTCGGTCGAGGGTGATGCGACGCGACTCGAGCAGGTGTTTACAAACCTTCTAAGCAACGCGAATAAGTTCACCCCAGAGCGAGGCGACATTGAAATCAGTTTGGGCGCCGGCCTCCTCGATGAGGCGGCGCGCTGTGCGATCGTGCAGGTGGTCGACAACGGGGAGGGAATCGAAGGGGAGCTCGTGCCACGACTGTTCGAACTATTTGCCCAAGCTGATCGCTCTCTCGCGCATTCTCAAGGCGGCTTAGGCATCGGCTTGAGCCTGGTGCGCACGCTCGTTGAAATGCACGGTGGCCGGGTGAGCATGCGAAGCGAGGGGCGAGGCCGCGGCAGCACCTTTGAGGTACGTATTCCGCTTGCGCGCACGCCCGTCGCCAGGGAGACATCAAACACAACGCTCCCATCCTTCCAATTCGCTGCACGGCAGCGCCGTGTGCTCGTGGTTGAGGACAACCAGGACATCCGAGAAAGCAGCTGTGAACTGCTCTCGCTGGCGGGCTTTGAAGTGAAGGGCGTCTCGACTGGCTCTGAAGCTTTGGAGAAGGCGCCGGCCTTCGGTCCCAATGTGGTGTTGCTCGATGTGGGCTTGCCAGGTTTGAGCGGCTACGACGTCGCTCGGCGTCTAAGAAATATGCAGCAGTTCGTGAATACGGTGCTGATTGCCATTACGGGATACGACACGCCGGAGGCGCGCGCCTTATCGGCGGCCGCGGGCTTCGATCATCACATTTGCAAGCCGGTCAATTTCGACGAGTTGGAAAGGCTGCTGATCTAGAACACACGCATTGCCTCAATCGCGTGACGGCGGGGTTACTGCCACTTCAGTGAGTCGCGCAAAACTCACGCAAGAATACCGTGCTCGTGACGCCTCCCTCGCCCCACTCGTCCGCGATAAACCGCCTTTCCTGGTCACGCGACAGATTGTAAGAATTCAACCATGTCCGACCATGCGCTGCCGCCTCGTGACCGCGCCTACCACGTTTGAACCGCTCAGCGCGGGTTTTGGTCCGTCAGCTGCCGCCATCCGCGTGTTGAGCACCGCGCTCGCGGCGAGGATGGCAGCTGCTCCGCCGGCTCGCGCAAGAAATGTTCGGCGGCTACCTTTGCCATGCGTATTCGGCACGCCGCCAATGAATTGTTCTGTGACAATGTCTGCTACTTCTGCAACCGCACAATAGGAACCGATGAATGCGACGTTCACGTCCGGTTCAAGGAGGGGGTGGGGGCGCGATTCCTCTGCTCTGCTCGACATGCTGGATGAAATATCTGAACCGATATACTTCTTCTGTTACTGAATCCGCTTTAAAAGTGGGGTCGGCCTAAAATGAAAGAGAGAATCGAGATGGGGAAAAGGAACACCTCGATCGGCGCGCTGACGATCGTGTGGCTGGCCTCGTTTGGGGGAAACCCTGTCGCGGCTGCCGACATCAATGTCCTCGAGAAGACCGGTGCACTGGACAGGCTGTTCAAGCAAACCGGCGTATACAGTGCGTCCAAGACCGGCAAGACTCCGGACTTTGTCAGTGACCCCTCATGGCCGAAGCCGCTGCCGCACAGCTGGTTGCTTGGCCAGATCGGCGGGCTCTATGTCGACCGTCACGACCATATCTGGGCTTACAACCGGCCACGCACCATGACCGATGTAGAGGCCGGCCTCGAGAAAGTCGTGCCGGGCGGTACCGACGCCAAGGGCCAGCCGGTCAACGGACTGGGATTTGCCCGACCCACCGGTTTCGGGGCGGATTGCTGCAATGCCGCGCCATCCGTTCTTGAATTTGACCCCAACGGCAATTTACTGCGCGCCTGGGGCGGGCCGTCCGATCCTGGCTTCATTGGCGGCAAATGTAAGGAGCAAGAGGGCTGCATCTGGCCGAACAGTGAGCACGGAATTTATGTCGATCAGCACGACAATGTTTGGCTGGCAGGAAATTCCGCGAGCGCTCCCAAGGAAACGACGCCCTGGACTACCAACAAGCATGGCGGCGATGGCTTCGTCCTGAAGTTTGACATGAATGGCAATTTCAAGATGCGGATTGGCGGAACGCCTAACACACCAGACAGCAACGACACCAATGGCGGCATTAACGGCACGCCGCTGCTCTATCAGCCGGCGGACATGATTGTGGATCCCAAAACCAACCGTCTCTATGTCGCCGACGGCTATGGCAACCGCCGCATCCTCATCGTCGATGCCGACGACGGCAAATATATCGGCCATTTCGGTGCCTACGGAAACAACCCGATCGACGACGACGGCGCCAAGGCTGCCGGCCCGTGGCCGTCGGACTATGCTAGGGGCAACAGAAAGCCAGTCTTCTTCCGCAACCCGGTCCATTGCGTGAAGATCACCACGGACGGCAAGATTTATGTCTGCGACCGCGGCAATGACCGGATTCAGATTTTCGACGCAAACAGCGCGACGCTGGGCAAACCATGCAGCAATCCGAGTGGTCAGTCAGGCAAATGCGGTTTCGTGACCGAGCGTTTCATCAGCGAACACACCGAGACCATGCCTGTCATGCCTGGCACGGCCGTCTCAATGAGCTTCTCCACGGACAAGGCACAAAGCTGCCTCTATGTCGGAGACAACACCAACATGACGATCTACGTTCTCAACCGGAGCAACCTGCAGGAACTCGGCCGCGTCGGCCGCAGCGGCCGTATGGTCGGCGAATTCCACTGGCTGCATCAAGTGAGCCTAGACAGCAAAGGCAACATCTATACGGCGGAAGTCGATACCGGCAAGCGCATCCAGAAATTCATCCGCTATGGCGGCGTCAGTTGCAGCGGCACCGGATCGACCACGGTGGGCGGACCGATTCCAGCGCAGTAGTAAAATTGGTGCCAAAGAGGATTCGAACTTCAATTAAACAACTGTTCATTGGCGCTCTTTCCGGTGATGCACTTACTGCGTACCCGCAATTGTACCCGCACCGATACATCGTCGAATCCGCGAGGACTAGAACTGCCGCAATACCGGCACGGACTACGCTCAGGCGCGAGTGTCGTGCCCATCAAGCGCATGATTGCTGATAGCTGACGTCGGTTTTGAACGCGCGTAGGTTTGAATTCTTTTCCTCCTCCGCCTTCTTTATTCGTGAGCGCTTCGCGGGCCTCACCGCGACCGACTGCCTTCTATCTGGTTTCGAGGAAGCGCTCGACGATCTTCGGCAGCATCGGCTCGACGACGAGCGTGTAGTGGGTGGTGTTCGGCACGATTGCGAACTGGCTTGCGGGTCGCAGTGAGCCATCGATCCCCGCATCGCGCTGGCCGCCTCCCAACGCCTTCCAGAACTCGACCATGTGTTCGGGCCGGATAGAGTCAGCGTCGGCAAAGACCAGCAGTGTGCGGACCTTAACCTTGGCGACGTCGGCGCTCCAGTCAAAGGGGCGTTTGGTCAGGTCACCGACCTTGCTGAAGAGCTTCGTCCAATTGACATCGGGATAGGCCTCCCCTAACGGCGATGCCTTGACG
>Ga0209624_10001250_pt1 | contig 20451 bp, 17 predicted proteins | sample JacPinW_OM2H0_O1_FD_188565 | JGI IMG/M metagenome (GOLD analysis project Ga0209624, IMG submission 188565) | Forest soil microbial communities from Algoma, Ontario, Canada - Jack Pine, Ontario site 1_JW_OM2H0_O1 (SPAdes) (version 2) | ecosystem: Environmental > Terrestrial > Soil > Boreal...
GGTCGCCGCCGCGTTGCCGCCGCTGCCTGCGGGCATGGGCAACAACTCGCAACGCTCGAGCACCGGCGCGCCGCGGTCGCGGCGCACGACGGCGACCGCGAGATGCTCACGACTGAAGGCGAGACCAACACGTGCCTTTGCGATTGAGGATTTCTTGAACCGTGCGAACACCGGACACTCCCTGAACAGGCAACGAGCGTAGGCTTGTCACTGCGGGAATATCGAACGGAGTCGCCGGTATTTGACAGAACACGACGAATGGATCGGTTCGGATGGTGAAGCAGCGCACAGTTACGGCACGAGTCCCGGTGTATTGCGCCCGCGGGGCGTAAGCGCACCAAACGATCCGTTGAGGTACATTCGACATGGGCTGAGTGGAAAAGGCAGCGTTGTGATGATCAAGAGTGCACCCAAGCACATCCGTGTTTTGCTGTTCGATGTCGGCGGAGTGCTGGTGCAATTGAGCGGCGTTGAGGTAGTGCTCGAATGGCTCGGTCACAGGATGTCAGTCGATGAGTTGTGGCGTAGGTGGCTGCAATCGGTGCCGGTCAGAAGATTTGAGACCGGGCAGATCGATGCCAATGAATTCGCGATCGGGGTGACTTCCGAGTTTGGTCTGGCGGTTGAGCCACGACAATTTCTGGAATCATTTACCCATTGGCCTACCGGGCTTTATCCGGGCACACTGGAAATGCTGGCGCGCATACCGCGCGCGTATCAACGAGCGGTGCTCTCCAATAGCAATGCGTTGCACTGGCCGCGCGTACAAAATGAGATGAAGCTCGGGGCGGCATTCGACACGCACTTCGTGTCGCACCTCACGGGTCGAATCAAGCCCGACGCGGCCGCGTTCGAACATGTGGTGGAATCGCTCGGGTGCAGCCCCGCTTCCGTGCTGTTCCTTGACGATAACCTGCTCAATGTCGATGCCGCCAAACGCCTTGGAATGCAGGCGGTTCGCGTTCAAGGGATTGATGAAACGCAGCGGGCGCTGATTGAACTCAAGATAATTGAGCCGGCCTCCGTGCCGCCAGGTAGCGATCCAGCAATTCATCCAATTCCTTAGCTCGAATGGGTTTGGTCAAATACCCGTCCATGCCTGCCTGCAGGCATCGCTCCCGATCGCCTACCATGGCGTGAGCGGTCGCTCCGATCACAGTGAGGTGAGTTGCGGTTTTCTTTTCTCGCTCACGCAGTAGAGTGGTTGCCTCTATGCCGTCCATCTCGGGCATCTGCACATCCATGAATACAATATCGTAGGTGTGATTTTCAATGGATTCCAGCGCCAGTTTTCCGTTGCCTGCCACGGTGACGGAATGCCCGCGCTTATCGAGCAGGCGCGTTAGCAGCAGCTGGTTCACGGGATTGTCCTCCACAACCAGGATGCGCAGGGCATCCATTGGATCGCGCTGGTCCTTCAAGGTGTAGCGCGTAATCAAGGGAATCATCTCTTGGGTGCTCGCGGCTCCGAGCACTCGTGCCAGTGCGCCTCGCAACTCGGACGTGCGGATCGGCTTCAATATATAGGCCGCGACCCCGAGCTCCTCACAGCGCGCCGCGTCGCCGCGTTGACCTCCCGAGGTCAGCATCATGATAGTCGCAGCCTTCAGCTCGCCGCGGCGGCGAATCTCTTCGGTGAGCTCGAAGCCGTCCATCTTCGGCATGTGCATGTCCGTCAGGATCAAGACGTATGGATCATTTGCCTGCCGCGCGGCAGAGAGCTCCTTCAGTGCCGGTTCGCCGCCTTCTACCGCCTCCGCCCTCATCGCCCAGCTGCGAAGATGCCCGAGGAGAATGCGCCGATTGGCGGCATTATCATCGACAATCAGGACCCTCACGCCGCGCAGAATTTCCGGGGGCGCGAAGATTTCAGATTCGATGCGCGCGCCTCCCGAAGGCGGGAGCGAAGCTGTAAAATGAAAATGCGAGCCTGCTGCAGGGCCGCTCTCGACCCAGATCCTTCCCCCCATCATCCCCACCAGCCGTTTTGATATCGCGAGACCTAGGCCGGTACCGCCATAGGTGCGTGTTGTCGTACTGTCCGCCTGCGTAAAAGGATCGAAGATCAGATTCTGCTTTTCCGGAGGAACTCCGATACCGGTATCCGACACCGTGAAATGTACCAGCGAGTTTGCGCCCTCTGTTGCGCTCGTTACCACCTTCACCAGCACTTCGCCCTCGGCTGTAAACTTGATGGCATTTCCAACCAGATTAATGACGATCTGACGTAGCCGGTCAGAATCTCCATTTACAACCTCAGGAACATCCGCAGCCACGTCGCACAATAGCTCGAGGCCCTTCTGATCCGCTCTCAAGGCAAGCGTTCGCAACGTTGATTCAAGACTCTCCCGCAGATTGAAATCCCTGGCGTCGAGATTGGCCTTACCCGCCTCCATTTTCGAGAAATCGAGCACGTCATTGATCACGCTCAGGAGAGAATCTGCCGACAGCTTGACCGTCTCCAAATATTCGCGCTGCTCCGGGGTTAGTTCCGTGCCCAGGGCAAGATCCGTCATCCCGATCACACCGTTCAGCGGAGTACGGATTTCATGGCTCATGTTCGCGAGAAATGCACTCTTGGCACGACTGCCCTCTTCGGCGGCCGCCTTCGCATTGCGAAGAACTTCCTCTACCTGCTTGCGCTCCGTGATGTCGATGAACGTGACCACCGCGCCAATGATGGCGCCGGAGCGGTGAATCAATCTGGACCAACACTCTGTCGGAAAATGGCTGCCATCCTTTCGCCACAGCATCTCACCGTCGACATGCGTGTCATTGCCGCTGCGCAGCGTCTGGTATATCGAGCACTCCTCGATCGGATAAGGAGTTCCGTCGGCCTTCGTGTGGTGTGCCAGCACGTGCAAATTCTTGCCGAGCAGTTCCGAAGCCGTATCGTAGCCCAACATCCGCAGGCAGGCGGCATTGCAAAAGGTCGTCTTGCCGTCGGTGTCGATGCCGTAAATTGCTTCAGGCGCGCCCTCGAGAAGGAGCATGATCAGCTCACTGCTCTCACGCAGAGCGTTCTGGGCTTGCTCTCGTTCGGCAATCTCCGCGGCCAGTCCGGCATTGGTGCGAGAGAGCGCCTCGGTCCTATCCCTTACGCGTGCTTCAAGCATTTCATGCTGCTCGAACACCTGCGCTGCCATCGAATTGAATGTCTCCGTGAGGGTGCCGATCTCATCGTGGGAATGCACCCTCAGTGGTTGAAACGAGTGCCCGATCCCGGCACTCAATTGTCTGGCAGCCCCAGTCAAGTAGCGGATTGGCCTGACTATGCCTTCGGTGGCCAGCGCAATCATCAACGTGACTATCAACATGACGCTGAAGATGCCGGCGAGAACCACTCTCTCCATCGAGCGTATCGACGCCTTGAGGTTGACCAGAGAAAAACCGATGTAAACCTGGCCCACGATACCCGTTAAAACCGGCCTTCGAATTACCAACGCCGATTCCCGTTGTCCTGCCGGCGAAATGCGAGTTGCATCCGCCGCGCCGGTCAGTTGCATTTTGAGCGTTGGAGGAAACTGCGGCACGAATGTGTGCGCCAGTACTTTCCCATCCGGTGCCTCGATGTACGCCCATAGCACCCCTGGAACGCTCAAGACGGCATCAAGTGCAGACTGCACCGAGGTAATGTCGCGGCCGATCAGGGCAGGCTCCACGGACTTGGCGAGTGCCGAAGCGATCACCTCGCCATGCGCCGCAAAGTCCGCTTCCATTTGCACAGATAGCTGCCTATCGAGCACCCAGTACAGAACCGCGACAACCAGCAATGCGCACACCAGCTGAATTAATGCCAATTTGCCGGAGATACTCCTCACGGAAGCTCTTCCGGAATCCAGCGGCCATTGAGTGTCCGCGTCAGCCACACTCTATGGAGTCCTTGATAGTTCGTAGGCAAGAATTCAAGCCCGGCGCCAAGGCCCGGATCCCAGCCGTGCAACGATTCCATTGCATGAATGAAGTTCACGCGTGAAGGATTGGGTCCGGCGCGGCGCAGAGCTTCCGTCACCACAACTGCATTCAGCCAGCCTTCCAGCCCGACGAACGTGGAATCCGCGGACGCGGTATGCGCACGATACTGGGCCACCAGCGGATAGCTTAAATCGTCGGGCGAAGGAACCACCTGACTATTGATCAGGTTGAGCGTCAGGTCTTTGCCCACCTTCTTCGATACGTCGCGCAGCTTGTCAAGCATCCAAGTGGCATCGACAAAACTTAAGTTTGCGATGGGAACATTCCATCCGGACGCCCGGGAGTCACGGATGAACGCCGCGGAGGGACCATACACTCCCACCTCAATCACGGCATCTGCGCCCGCATCACGCAGAAGCTTCACCTGCACGCTCATGTCGTCCTCGAACGGCTGATTGCGCGTGTAGCTCACGACGCTCACGGCGGTGAGTCCGAACGCAGCCAGAGCCTCGTTCACGCCGAGCTCACCGCTCTTGCCGTAGGCATCGGCCTGAGCAAAGATTCCGAGCTTGCGGTAACCCTTGGAATAGAAGTAGCGCACCAACGCACGCGTTTCTTCACGATACGATGCACGTATGTTGAAGACGAACCGATTGTAAGGAGGCAGGCGCTGCGGGTCGGCGCCCGTGAGCGGCGCTACATTGACGATATTGTCGCTCTCGTAGTACCTCAACAAGGGCAGTGTGCGAGTCAATGTGGGCGTGCCGACGTAGTCGAAGAGAAAAAAGACCTTGTCGTGTTCGATCAGTTCATTGGTATTTGTAACCGCTGGATCTGGCTCATACTTATCATCTTTCAGAAGAATCGATATTCGGCGGCCGTGAATGCCGCCTTCGCTGTTGACCAGGTCGAAGTAGGACTGCGATCCGAGCACGAGTTCATGTCCCAGCTCACTGGAAGGCCCGGATTGGACATTGGACACGCCAATCACGATGGGCGGCAGACTCGAAGGCGCAGCAGTGTCCGCGCCGATCGCATGTCCGGTGGCCAAGAATGCCAACATGCCGCTGATTCCGAACGTCGCAAGTCGCTTGGGACCCTGCACGCGGCGGCCTATCAAGCAACCAGCGGACCGCGAGCCGGCAGCGCGCTCAAGCGGTGCGCCAAGTCTGAAACACTGAACGGCACGTCCATCACAGCGTTACCGCCCAGCTCACGCACTACATCACGAGAACGATCGATCGGCGGATCCGAGATGACAATGAGCCAGGCGTCGGGCTCCGCATCGCGCAGCTCATGCAAACATTTGCGCATTTGCGCATCCGCCAAATCGGCGACGACGACGATGGACGCGAATTGCCGGCCACGCGCCGTCGATACGGCGGCGGCGCCGTCCACTGTCATATGAGTCTCGAAACCCGCTCGGCGCAGCTGCATGGTCAAAATGCCTGCCGCCACCGGGTTGGGATCAAATAGCAAGACCGGCAACTTGCCAAAGGTGGATCGGATTGGATCAGTCAAGGGCATGGCATTCATTGAGTTGCCGCACCAGGGTTGGGAAGTACAGACCGAGCCTATCCTCGATGTGTTCTGCGTTACGAAGGACCAGTGGCACGCGGTTCGGATCGAGCAGTGCGCTGCCGGCAAACACCACGAGATTACCGCCTTGCTTCATCGCAATCACCATCACGGGGGAATCGAACACCTGCCGAATCGTCTCGACATGGCGTTGGCACTCGTCCGCTTCTGCGACGAGATTGAACACAAAGACACCATTCGGCCCCAAAACCCGCTTGGCGTTTTCCACAAAGGCGCGCTCGACCACGGATTTTGCGATTCCGAGCGGGTCGTACGCATCGACCAGCATGACGTCGGAACGCTCGCCGCGCGCCGCCATTTTCGCGACGTGCTCGGCGCCGTCCGCGTTGACGACTTTGAAGTGTTCATCATCCGGCGGCACGTAGAAATGGGCCCGCATCGCAATCACATTGAGGTCTATCTCGACGGCCGTGAACTCTGTGTCCGGCAAGTGCTGGCGGCAGTACTTTGCCAAGCTGCCGCCGCCCAAACCGATCATGAGAATTCTCTTGGGGCGCGCTTCAAACAGCAGAAAGCCCATCATCTTTCGGGTGTATTCATTCGCCAGCGCGACCGGGTCATCAAGGCGCATCTCGGTTTGAGTGCATCCATCCAGGGAGAAGCACATCGCGCGATATTCCGGATCTTCGATCAAGAAGGGCTTACGGTAAGTGCCATTCACCAAACCCTTGAATAAGGCATCCCGTGAGGTGCCTCTTGGCTCGCAAAACTTGAGTACGGTGTTTCTATCGGAGGTCATCCCGGCGAGGACCAAGAGCCGTTGGGTGAAGTTACTCATGGGGGTCGCTCGATAGGATAGGCGTTTAAACATGATATGACAATTTAAATACCTGTATAATGATGTTTAATACATGATAACTGCATCTCAACTTCGTGCTGCGCGCGCCCTGCTGGGCATAGACCAGATCCTCCTGGCACGGCGAGCAAAGCTGTCGCTGCCCACTATTCAGAGAATGGAAACCAGCGGTGGTTTGGTGCGAGGCAACGTCGATTCGCTCGTCAAAGTGGTGCAAGCCCTTGAAGACATGGGTATCGAACTCATCGGTGAGGGCAGCCTGAGCAGCGTTGGGGGCCGCGGCGTGCGCCTACGTGAGCGGGAGCGGCGCACCACCATGCGGGAACAGAAATTGGGCGCCGGTCAGCCTTCAATGCGCGCAAGCCGCGCCTAAATAAACACTGATATGATGGGTTTTCGTGGCGTAGCGCGGCGGGGGATTTCAAATGATGAGAGTGTCGCGGCGGGAGTTGCTGCTCGCGGGCGGAAGCTTATTTGCCCTGCGAGCGATGGGCGCGTCGCCCGCACGCCCCTTCTTCCAGCGCAGCCGCCTTCCGATCGGAATACAGCTCTACACCGTGGGCGAGGACCTCAAGCGGGATTTCGACGGCACCTTGAGTGCGATTTCGAAGATCGGCTATAAGACCGTCGAACTGGCGGGTCTTCTTGAACGCAGTCCAGCCGATTGGCGCCGGTCCCTGGATCGCGCAAAGTTGACGTGTCCTTCAACGCATGTCGCCGCCCGGCCCTTTCGGGCCGGCGCGAGCCTAAACGATGACCTTGGCGTTCTCGCGCAGGGCGCTCACGCCATGGGAATCGGCACCATCGTCTGTCCTTCCTTTTACATCCCGGATCGCTTCTCACTGGAGCCCATGCCGGGCGAAGGCGGGGTGAAAATGCTGGTACGTCTTGGCTCGGCAATGACGGTGGATGATTGGAAGTGGAACGCTGACTACCTCAATACCAAGGGCGCGGCGCTGAAGCGATTGGGTCTTCGCTTTGCCTATCATAATCACAACCTTGAATTCGCTCCCTTAGGCAACAGCAATGCAATGGCGTTGCTGATCCAGGGCACGGATCCCGCCCTCGTCAGCTTCGAGATGGATGCAGGTTGGGTCGCCTCAGCGGGAGTCGATCCCGCCGCGCTGTTGGCCCAGTATCCAGGCCGCTTCACGGCGATGCACGTGAAGGACATGAAGGCCAGTACTCGGCCCAATTTCAGTTTGCAGATTGATCCCTGCGAAGTAGGACAGGGTGTTATCGATTGGAAGAGACTGCTATCGAAAGCGTATGCCTCGAACATACGTCAGTTCTATACAGAACAGGAGCCGCCGTTCAGCCAACCGCCGCTCAAGTCCGTTGCAATCAGCTTCAACTACCTGAACAACTTGATTGCTTGACCAGGAGCTTCAGCAATGCCCGCTAAGGGAGTTACCGGTACGATTCGAATCGGCGTCGGCGGCTGGACCTACGAGCCTTGGCGCGGCACCTTCTACCCCAGCGACCTGTTGCAAAAGCGTGAGCTCGAATACGCGAGCCGTCAACTCACATCAATCGAGATAAACGGCACTTATTACGGATCGCAAAAGCCGGCCACCTTTGCCAAATGGCGCGACGAAACGCCGGACGATTTTGTTTTTTCCGTCAAGGCCCCACGCTACGCCATGAATCGCGACGTACTCGCCGAGGCGGGCAGTACGATCGCGCGGTTCTTGGCGGGCGGTGTCATGGAACTGAAAGACAAGCTCGGTGCCATCAATTGGCAGTTCTTGCCCACCAAGCCATTCGAGCCGGCCGACTTCGAAGCGTTTCTCAAGCTTCTGCCGCCGGAAGCGGCCGGCCGCGCTCTGCGTCACGTCGTCGAGGTTCGACACGACAGCTTCCTTACGCCGGATTTCGTTGCGCTGCTGCGCAAGTATGGCGTCGGCGTGGTGATCGCCGGCGATTCGCGTTACCCCCAGATCGCCGACGCAACCGCCCCATTTGTCTACGCGCGCATCATGGGGACGAAGCCGAAGGAGGAAGCAGGCTATTCTGATGCGGCGCTCAACCTGTGGATATCCCGGGCGCGCGCCTTGGCCTCAGGCGCTACGCCCGAAGGGCTGCAGTGCGTCGCGCCGCAACGCGCGGATGGCGTGCCCCGGGATGTCTATTTGTACGTAATCAGCGGACACAAAGTGCACAACCCGGCCGCCGCCATGTCCCTCTTGCGGCGTCTCGCCTAGCGCCGAACCGGAATGTCGATGTAGCTGTCGCTGTACCAGCGAATTTTCAGAGCGATCTTGCCGTCGGCGATGGACTCCTCGCTCACGTCGCCTCCCGTACCGTAATTGATCTCGCGGTCCGGCCGCTTGTTGACGCCGAGGACCATGACCAGCCGGCTGCCCGCCTTTAGCTGCCGGCTCGTCATTCGCTCGCTCTTGAACGCCAACTCCTGACGTTCTCCCGCCTTGAGAATGTGCCGGTGAGTGCGGTCGCTTGCATAACTCGCGCGGAACTCGTAAGTCGGGCTGAACAGACGGACATAGTCGCCGTTGGCGAGAAGTTCATACAAAGAGATGTTGAGGTCCACGTCCATTTTATTGATGGTGAAATCGAGTCGACCCGAGAACAACCCATTGAACTCGGTGGTCTTGGCCAGCGGCTCACTGATGAATATCGTGGCGTGACGCGGTGCGAGGCTCCTGCTGATGAAATCGGGAGACGGCGTCCAGGCGGCGTCCGAACGATCGATGAAATTCACCGACTGCTGGATAAAAGAGTCAGGGGTTTTTTTGTGTTGAGTTAGACGGTGATTCGCGCCGGGCACGACTCCATCCAAATAGAACCTCAGCGATTTCCCCGCCATCGCCTCGAGCGACGGTGCATGCTGCCATTCGTTCGCTCCCATAACCTGGTAGTTGACGCTGTCTGCCAACAACGCCGGCGTTGCAGTGCCCTTGAAGACATGATCGAACCACTGATAACGAAGTTCCCGAAAATCCACGGGCGCCGATGCGTCGACTTGATAGCGGTGCAACTCGGCCGACGTGCCACGCTGCATCATGGCGTCATCGTAGGGACCGATGATCAACGTATCGTCGGCATGTGGGTTATACCGATGATGCTGGGTAAAATAGTACAGAGCACCCGGTTCGCTTGCGGCGAAATACCCGGTCATCGTGAGAACGGGGATCATGATCTGGGCGAACTGTTTCTGATACGGCACCATCTGCCACCAGAACCCATCGTAGGATGGATGGTTCAGCCAGCGGATGAAAATCGGATTGTGCTTTCCGTAGAGCCGGCCCATGTCGCGGTAGCGCCTTCCGCTGCGATACCACTTCTGATCCAGGGTGCGCCACTGCGCGACATCATCATCGCTGCTCTCGGCGGTGCCGTCGCCGCTCACTTCGAGCGACCACGCGTATGCCGAGTTATTGGGGATGTTGCCCTCCATGGGCACATTGATTCCGGGTGCGCTGGCTGCCGACGTGGCAATGGCTTTGAGGGCGGCGGGCAGCTTTTTGGCGGCGGCGGCCCAGGGTACAAAGCCGCTATAGCCCTCGCCATACATGCCCACGCGGCCGTCGCTCCACGCCTGCTTGGCGATCCAATTGATGACGGCGCGCGCATCATCGCCGTCATGCTGGAAGGGAGTGAAACCAGCGGGGCTTTTTTGCCTGCCGCGCGCGTAGGCCACGACTCCCACATAGCCATGGGCGGCGCAGTCTTTGGCAAAGCTTTGCGAGTCATCGATCCTGAACTCAAGCAGCGTGGGCAACGGATCGGGGAGGCTGTTTGGGCGAATCACCACGACGGGAATACTCGTTCCGTTCGGGGCTTTTATTTCGATCGCATCCTCGACGGTATAGCGTTGATGATCGTCTTCTGCGTTGAGCAAAACTACCAGCGGACCAAAGGTCCGATAGGCATCGGACGCGACGTATTTCCAGATCAGTTCCACGGCGTCGGCTTGATCAATGTTGTCGCTCGAACGCTGCTGGTCAAATGCTCTTTGCAATGCCTCCTGATAATGAGCGGGAGGCTCACCGAGCCATTGAGTGACGGCGTGGGCATCGTGATCGCTGAGGCGGCGAACTGTTTCTCGATACGAAGCCGTCAGCGCCTCCGCAAAGGTAATTCGATCTTGCGTCTCCATTGCCTTGGCGTGGGCGTACATGTCGTAAATCAGCCACCGCCCGACAGGGTGGCCAAAATCCGATTTTCGCCGCCGCTCCCGCAGCGATTGCCGCGAGATGTCAGCCGCTGCATAGTCGCCGACGGCCATTTGCAGCGCCGAAAGGTTGGCAAGATATCTTTCAGGATCCGGATCTTGATAGACGGGAATGAGCCTTGCTGCCAAGTCCCTCATGATCGCGCCTGCCTTGGGATCCGTCGCCGTTGCGGGCGGCCGAAAATCAAATTGCACCGCGGCCCATACCGGAGAAGCGGCTAGGAACAAAAGCAAGAGGAAGATTCTTGCTGCGAACGCGCGATGAGCGGTGAAAGCTTGAATCGGCGCCTTTTTCACGGCGGATTTCCGGATTCTTTCGGCGATGTCGCCTGGTCGCCATCGCCTGCCTGCTCGTTTGGCTCTGCCGGCGTCCTGGGCGCCTTGACCAGATGCAGCGTCTTCGAAAACAGAGCGTGCGCCTCCCCGGCGCTGCCGACGTGAATGACACTGGTGAGCTTGAGTTCGTGGGTGAAGACGTCAATGACCAATTCGAGAACATCATCGTCGAGCGCACCAAAGGTACCGTCGATGAGTACCCAGGGCGGTGTCTGGATCAGCATCCGCGCAAACACCAGGCACAGTTGCTCGTCTTGGCTTAGCTCCCGATCCCAGCGCCGGGTCTCATCGAGCAGCGGCGCGAGACGTTCAAGCCCGAGCCGGAACAGCGCGCGCGTAAAAGCGTTCGCGTCGAAACTGTCGGCCTTCAACGGATAGGCGAGGACCTCGCGCAAACTCCCGCGAGGCAGATACGGCGTGCCGCGCGGCAAGTAGAATATCTGCTCGCCTCGCGGACGGGTAATGCGCCCCGTGCCCCACGGCCACAAGCCTGCCAACGCGCGGAAAAGCTGGGTTTTGCCCGTTCCCGGTGCGCCCAAGATCAGGACACGTGCGCCGGCCGTGAAGACCACGCTCGGTTCCTTGAGCATGTCGGCGTGGGCGGAAGACACACTTTTGAGGTCATCGATTTTTATCGACCCCGGATCTCCTTCCGCATAGGCGATGCGGCTTTCAAATCCCCGTGGTTCGTGGGTGCTGATCACCGCATGACGAAAACTCGCCACTCGAAGCAATGTCGCTCGCCAGTCGGCAATGACGCTGAAATTGTCGACGAACCAGCGCAACGACGATTGCGCCTGGGTAAAAGCACCCGCCGCCATCATCAGTCCGCCGAACGAAACCTTTCCGGTGAAATACAGCGGCACCGCAACCAATATCGGCGCAACCTGCGTGATCCAACCGAACCCCGAAGTGACCCAGGTAAGATTGGTGTGACCCCAGACGATGCGCCGTGTCGCGCGCAGCACATCGGCAAGATGTCGCTCAATGCGGCGCCTCTCGTCGGGTTCGCCCTGCGCCAGGGAAATGTCATCGACATGCTCGTTGACGCGCACCAGCGAAAATCGCAGGCTGGCCTCGGTCGCGTATCGATCTGCGTTGCGATTGATGAGCCCTCGTCCTACCCAGTAGCTCAAGAGCGAGCCGCCGGTTGCGTAAATTATGGCAGCCCACAGCATGAAGCCTGGAATCGCATAGTCCCTGTCGCCGAAACGCAAAGAGAAGTCGCTCGACAAGCCCCAGAGCACGCCGGCAAACATGCCGAACAAGATTGAGGCCTGCACCAGCCCGACGCCAAGATCGGCCGACAGTTCGCACAATTTCCGCGCATCCTCGTGAATGCGCTGATCCGGATTGACGCCGATCGATCCTGCATTCGCAAGCCAGAAGGCGCGGCGCGGAAACAGCCAATCTTTAAGAAGACTGCGAACCAAGCCTTCGCGCAACTTGACTTGCAGGGTCTCGTGGAGCCAGCGCTGAGTCACGTTGAAGATGAGGAGTAATCCTGCAATGACGAAGAACACGCCGAGCTGAAACAAAAAATCCCGCAAGTCGCGACGCGACAGGGCATCGTAGAAGGGCTTATTCCATCGGTTGAGCCGAATCTGTCCGTAGGCCGTAATAATGATGACCAGGAGGATGACGACCATCAAAACCGTCACCGTCTTTCCCGCCGGTGAGCTGAAGATCGCACGAGTCACCAGCCCCAGCTGCCGCAAGAAGCCCAAATGGGCAGCTTTGACGTCGGAGGCAGTGCTGGTTGTTTTGGTTGTGGGTTCTGTCACGGTGCTCGGCGCTTATCCACGCTTTCTGACTTTACACCGTTGAGCAAGACGGTCGTAGGGGCATGTAATTCCTACACGGTTCGCGTAGGTGAAGCCAAGGCAGTCTGGCGCTGCAAAACTCTGCGCAGCACCGACACACCGCGGCGAATATCGGGCAAGTCGACGGTTCCATAGCCGAATACCAATCCCGCCCTGCTCTGCGGCCCAAGGAAATATCTGCTTAAGCTATGTATCTTCACATTGTGCTCCAGTAACTCATCCGCCACTCTTTCAAGATCCACGGAAGCAGTCAGTGTGGCGGCAACGTGCATGCCGTAGAACGAAGGGATGGGTTCTAACCAGTCGCCGAGCTTGTCTTGCAAAGACTCGTGCAGCAACTGACGGCGTCGCTTGTAGATATCGCGCATCTTGCGAACGTGGCGCGTCAAATGGCCGGCACCGACAAATTCGGCGACCGCGCCTTGAATGGGTGTCGAGCAATGCCAGTCCAGGCAGTTCTTTGCGGCAATCAGGGTTCGCATCGACCAATTCGGCGCGACCATGAATCCCAAACGAAGCGCCGGCAGCATGCACTTGGAGAACGTGCCGACGTAAAAAACCACATCGGACGCCTGAGAAGTTCTTAACGCTTCCAAGGGACTGCCCTCGTAGCGAAATTCGCCGTCGTAGTCATCCTCAATGATCACCGCTCCGTGCCGGCGCGCAAATTGCACCAGTGCCTTGCGCCGGCGCGTCGACATCGTGGTGCCAAGGGGAAACTGATGGGAGGGCGTTACGCAAATGATGCCGACATCAGACGGCAGCTGCTCGACGATCAGTCCTTCTTCATCGACGCCGACCAGCGCGAGCTTCGCGCCCGCCGCCGCAAACGCCACGCGCATCGGAGGATAGCCGGGATCCTCCAGCGCAACCACGGTCTCATTCGGCGTGACCAGTGCTCTTGCAAGCACATCAAAGGCCTGCTGCGCTCCGGAAGTGACGAGTATGTCCTCTGCCTGACAGACGACGGCCCGCGTGACGGCGATGTGCTTGATGATGGCTTCGCGGAGGTGGAAATTCCCCTGATTGCCCTGCGGACTCTTGTAGCTCGCCGGTTTTCTCTCCAATCCGCGCAGTTGCTTGGCACTGACCTGCCGAAAAACGTCAAGCGGAAAGAGACGCGAGTCGACCATGGCCGGGCGAAAATCGACGCTGGCGCCTTTGCGCCCCGCGGATGGATATTCGGGCCGATCACGCCAAAAGCTCATCGCAGCGGTGACATCAGGACGTAGCCAAAACTCGTTCACGCGGTGCGCGGCTGTCTCTTGAGTGGCGTGCCCCTTGGCACGCGGCGCCGAAGGCATTCGGTCGGCGACATAGGTGCCCGCGCCATGCCGAGTCACCGCGTAACCTTCGTTGACGAGCCGCTCGTAGACCTCAGCCGCGGTATTTCGCGATACTCCAAAGAAGGCCGCCGACTTTCTGGTTGCCGGCAATCTCGCGCCTGCGGTCAGGCGCCCGTCAAGAATCGCCGCCTTGAGTTCACGGTGCAGGGTCCGCGAGGACTCGCGCGAGCCCTTGGCTCCCAAGTCAAGTTCGATCTCGAACAAGGGATCGACCGCGCGTTTATGCGGCGACGACGAGTGGCCCAATTATTTTCCCTCCAAGTGGCCCTTCAGCAAAGGCCACCCTGGTCACATGATCTTAACCAGCCGACAGCTTAGCGCCGCCGCTGGCGCGACGGCTTAGTTTTGACTTGAATAATCCTACGGAGACGACATGATTTTCTCAAAGCACGTTGCAGTCTGCATCCTGACCGGCGCGATCAGCGGGATCTTACCGACCCTACCTGCCGCCGCCGCGGACGAACCAAGAGACGGACAGCATGATTTCGATTTCAACATCGGTGTATGGAAAACGCATATAAAACGTGTTCTGGACCCCCTGTCCGGCTCGACCAAGTCGATCGAACTCAATGGAACCGTCACTGTACGAAAGGTGTGGGACGGCCGCGCGCAGCTCGAAGAGATCGAGACCGAAGGCCCGAACGGCCACTGGGAAGGCTTGACCCTGTTTCTCTACAACCCCTTGGCGCATCAGTGGAGTCAAAGTTTCGTCAATAGCAAGGTCGGCGTATTGGTGCCGCCCCTGATCGGCGCCTTCAAGGACGGTCGCGGAGAACTTTTCGCCGCGGACACCTTCAATGACAGGTCGATCCTGGTGCGTGGCGTGTGGTCTGACATTACGCCCAACTCTCATCACTTCGAAGAATCCTACTCGGACGACGGCGGCAAGACGTGGGCGCCCGCGTTCATTGCAAACCTGACCCGGGAAAAGCCATGAATAGGTCGTGTAGGACATTCCCGACGGTCTTTTAGGCGGTTCTGCCTTGCACCATGCGAACCCACAGGCGATAACAGCTCAAATAAGGGGATTTCCCCAGGAATCGGGGGATTTATCATGTCGCGAGTACTCATTGCCGATGATCACGCCGTAGTCAGGGCGGGTTACAAGCAGTTCCTCGAGGCCGAGGCCGGTATCACCGCCATTGGCGAAACCGCAAGCGGCAACGAAACCTTGGACCAGCTACGCCGTCATGATTGGGACTTGCTGCTGATGGACATCCATATGCCAGACCGCAGCGGATTGGATATTTTGAAGCACGTGACCAGTGGATTTCCAAAAGTGCGCGTATTGATTATGAGCGGCCTGCCAGAGGCGCAATACGCGCGAAGTGTCCTTCGAGCCGGCGCCAGCGGTTATGTTTCCAAAGGCGGTTCGCCCGAGGAGCTTTTGAAAGCCGTGCGCACGGTGCTCGTTGGGCGCCGATACGTCAGCGCGTCGCTGGCGGAATCGATGGCGGCAGACCTTGAATCTTCCCGCGATCAAAACCAGCCTCTGCACGACCAGCTATCCGTCAGAGAATTTCAGATATTCGGCAAATTGGCGGCGGGCGCCGGCGTCGGGGCTATTGCTGAAGAACTGAGCTTGAGTGTCAAAACGGTAAGCACATACCGAACGCGCATTTTGGAAAAGATGAATTTCACCAGCAACGCAGACATGACCGCGTACGCACTGCGCAACGGTCTCATTCTATAGACAAGGCTTCGGAGAAATACCATGCCGGACAAAGCAACTGGCTCATCGAGCACGCCGCCGCCCAAGAATCTGAAGGAAGACGGCGTTACCAACCCAAGTGACGGCCGCGGTCCCTTGCGAAAATCCGATGACTCGTCCACGAAGCTTCCGCTTCAGACGGGCGGGCACAAAACTACGCGACCGCACTGACAGCGAGGTTAACGGCGCGCGGAAAAAACGTCGTCTCTAACCGGCGGTCGGGCTACTGCCAAGCTGCGCGAAGTCCAGCATATCGCTGTGATCGCCGGACTCGGCGGCCGCCAATTCGGACTGCCTTTGCTGCTTCTGCTGCCGCTGCAGCTTGAGCGCTTGCTTGCGCAGTTCGCGGCTCTCCAATTGAAGCATGTACTTTTGCGCGCCGCCGGAGGCTTCGTCTAATTTCAGAGCCTCGCAATCACGCGCGTCGGCCCGCCGATTGAGCGAGCTAATTTCATTCGCTAGATCCTCCGTGGGATCCGGGTCGTTGGCAACGCTGCCGCAGAAGAAGCCGTCGGAATCCAGCTCCGCTTCGTCCACGACGATCTGCGACTCCATAATCGGATCGCCGATTTCCCTGATTGTTTCAAGTGTGGCGCGCCGCCTTTTGGCATCTGGCGTCAGCCCGTCCCAACCGGTGAACCGGTAAACGTACACGTCGGCCATGAATCTCTCCGAACATCGCGGGATTTGCGAGGTCACTGTAACTGTTACACGTTGCCCGTCTGTACGGTGCCGCACACCGGCGTAGACTTGCTCGGCGCACTACGGATGCAACGGGGGAGCGCTCCGAATCCGATCAAGGGCTTACGCGCAATTACTTTCGCGGCACTACAGGAGCGAGATTTGCGCGCGATACCCAACCGGTGCGGCCGGCACGGGTCTCAACGAGAAAAAAGCCTTCGTGCTCCACGGCAATCTTTACGGTCTCCGCCTCGGGCAGCTCAAACAACGGATCTCCCATGGGAACGGGCGATACACGCACTGGAGTAGCCGCAGTGATCACAACCCCTTCGTGCAGTATCGGCCACAAGGCGATGCCATTCGCCGCGGGTAAGCCAAGCATGGAGATTCCGAACAGCATACCTAGACGATGTATCCAGCGACGCCGGGAAGCTAGTTTTGCCGCGAGCGCGCTGGCACCCACGATCAGCAGTCCAATGATGCCGATCCACGATAGAGCAACGGGACTGGCGATTCGCACCATGCGATCGAATGTGCTTCTCGATGGTGCGGGCAAATGCGCAGCAGCGCGAACATAGCTTAAATTGACGTCGATGTCGGGATCATCCGGTGAGAGCAAACTCGCGCGCTCGTAGTTCAGAACGGCCATGCCTGGCTTGCCTTGGCGCGCGTAGGCGTTCGCCAGGTTGTATAGACCTGCGGCGGAAAACCCCGGCGCGGGCTGCGCACGAACCGGCGCCGCGATCAGAGCGAGGCTCATGCCCAAGGCCGCCAATTGCGCACAATTTTTCATCGGGCTTGCTCTGCCGTCAATCGCTGACGCACCGCGTGCATCCATCTCGCAAAATCGGTGGATCTAAAATCACGACCCGAGTATTTGGATTCGTCCGCAAGGGCAAACACTTGCTGGACGTCATCATCGCCGCTCAAGCGGGCTTGCACTTCGGCCGCCGTGACTTCATCTGGCGTCAGTTGCCAGCTCGCGGCAAGAGATTGTTGTAGAGCGGCGCGTGCTGCAATGAAAAACACCGCTGGATTCCCTGCACGAGCTGCGGCTTCCATTTGGGTCAGCAGACGCTGGTTCATCTTTGATGTCATACGGTTGCGTGCGAAGACGCGCTCGGCGGGATGGCTGCGTCGTCGCACCCCCGCCCAGCCTCCGGCAAATGCCAATGCCAGCAGTGAAGGAATTGCCAGAAAGCGCGGCTGCAAGTACGGAGGCGTCAGCGAACTCACAAATGACTCATCAGCTGCGTGATCAGGTTTGAGTCCATCCGCCAGTTTATTCGCCACTGCTGAACCAGCGCTTGCGGCGACCTGCGGGGCCGACAGCGTACTGTCGGCCAAGGACGGCGAAATCGTTACGCTGAGCGGTGAGCTGTGAACTGTTGCGTAGCGCCTGGTGTTGGGATCGAAATAACTGAAGCTGAGCGCGGGGAGAGTTTGCGCTCCCGCTTTCGAAGCGACGAGGGGCTGTTCGAATACTTTCTCGCCTTTGTGCCCCATCAGGTCATTGGCTTTGAATGTCGATTTCGGCGGGTAGGTCTTCCACTGATCGACATGATCGAGCATCGTGCTGTCCACCCGATCAAAGTTGCCGGAACCCACCACCCGCATCGTCAAGGTCAACGGATCACCGGCGTCCGCCTTGACCGGTGAAACATCGCTCTCGATCGCGAATGTGCCGATCGCTCCGTGAAAATCAGCGGGACGTCCCTCTACGGGAAGTTCCAAGACCTTCAATTCCTGCGGCGGGCTGTCGACATTGATGTCCTTGTGCACGCTCGGGCCGAAGATATTCTGCCAGAATGGATCGCCAAACTTATCGTCGAGGGCGGACTCTCGCTGCGGTTGAGTCCTAATCTTCACCTTGAGCGGCACCTCAGCCGAGAGCGGGAAACTGCCGGGCTTCACCACCGAAAAAGCGCTGTGCCAGGTGAGCAGTACAAAGGCCTGACCGTCAATCATTTTTTCGCTGCGCTCAGGTTCCCGCAAGAGACTATTGTTGAGCGTGAAGTCATCTCCTGCCAGTTTCGGCGGGCCGTTGAACTGAGTGACGAATCCGGAGCGCATTCCCACTTCAATTTCGACCGGGACAATTTCGCCGACATACACTTCGCGCCTCGGGACGCCGAGGCGCACATAGGCGGAACCGTCTTCGGTCAAGTGAACCCCCTTGGGTATGGATCCGCCGGCAAGGATGGGTAGAGGTTTCGGTGCCGGGGAGCTGGGTTGCGGCGCTCCCGCGCTGCCGGGCGGTGGGTTGACTTGCAATACGACGGGCGGTGATTTCGGCGTGACACCCGGAATGCTGAAAATTCCGGCCATTTGCGGTGTTACGCGCACCACGATCGATGAGGAGGGAAGCGTCGTCCCGTTGATTAATTCGATTTGGTGGGTATGGGCGACGATCTCGAATTGCAAACCCGACACCACCGGCATGGTGATGGCGGCCGCGCCATCGCCTAAATTGGTAATCGTAAACCGCGCCGACTCGCCCAGCGTGATTTGCGCCGGCTGGATCGTGGCATACACCAGCGGCTCATCAGCGGTGGCCGGCGCCGCTGACACCAGCAACACGCCGGCAAGCACGATCAGCCACCCCCCTTGAGTACGATTCTTGCTCATCACCAATTCTTGAATGGCTTGTCCGGCGGCTGAGCGGCGGTGCGTTGCGCCACAGGAACTCCGAGAGAACGGTGCTCGTCTCCCTTCACTGAATCGAGCAGTTCGCGCGCTTCTTCCTGAGTCATCTGACCGGGAGTGCGCTGATTGTCTGCTGCCCGCTTGTCATCATCCGAATCCTGAGGCTCGCCGGTCTTGGGCGCAGCGGGTGGTTGGCCGGCATTCTTCGGGGGCTGATCGCCTTTGGGCGGAGGGTCCCCTTTTGGCGGAGGGTCGCCTTTTGGCGGAGGGTCGCCCTTTGGCGGAGGGGCCCCTTTTGGCGGAGGGTCACCTTTTGGCGGGGAGCCCCCCTGCCCGGGGCCCTTGTTCTGCTGTGGATTTTGGTTGTTATTCTGCTGCTGCTTGAGTGCATCGATTTTGCGCTTCACCAGATCGCGATTGAACTTACTGTCCGCGTCATCGGCGCGCAATTGCAGTTCGGTCTCGTAGGCCTTCACCGCATCGTTCCACTTTTGCAGAGTTTCCTGAGGGGAAGACTGCTCAGTCTTCTGGCCGGCGCGATACAGGGCGTTGCCGAGATTGAAGTAGGCGTCTTCTTGGACGGCCAATCGCTTCAAATCGCTCGACGGCGCGTGGCTGATGGATTGCTGGAACGATTGCGCGGCCTGCGGGAACTGAGCGGCTCGGTACGCTGCAGTACCGGCATTGTATTCCAGTACCGGCCGATTCGAGTCGGGCACGGGTACGCCTCGCGCGCCTTGCGCGGCTGGCGCGGCTGGCTGGTCCTCGCCCGCGGCTCGCGCAGGTTGGAGGTGCCAAACCATCATTGAAATGAGTGCGGACGCGATCGCCGCCTTGGATGTTGCCGAGCCTCGTACGCCATGCCGCCGGCGCGTCCCGATGAGAAGACTGGCAAGCAACATTCCAACGGACGCAGCCAGGGGCCATTGATATCGTTCGGTGTATATTTTTCGCTGCCGAGATTCAAGATCGTGTTTCGCGATTGATCCGAGAACGGTCTTGTACACGAATTCCAAACCCTCTCCCTGCGTCCCCAGAGGCACGTAGAATCCTCCGGTAGCGGCTGCAATGGCTTTCAGGGCCGGCTCATCGAGCCTCGACTTGACGAATGCCCCGGTCTCATCCTTGACGAATCCGCCGCCTTGATCTTGCGCGACTGGAATCAAATCGCCCGCCGCGGTTCCCACGCCCACCGTGTAGATCTTGAGTCCATCGGACTTTGCCGCCCCTCGAGCAGTCTCCACGGCGCTACCCTCAAGGTCCTCGCCATCGGTTACAAGAATCAATATTTTATCGCCGGCGGGCCGACGGCGCAGCGCAATCTGTGCAGCCTGGATGGCGCTCGAGATATTCGTGCCGCCGCGCGGGATCGTGTTGGTGTCGATCGCACCCAAGGATTCACG
>Ga0209624_10001251_pt1 | contig 20448 bp, 12 predicted proteins | sample JacPinW_OM2H0_O1_FD_188565 | JGI IMG/M metagenome (GOLD analysis project Ga0209624, IMG submission 188565) | Forest soil microbial communities from Algoma, Ontario, Canada - Jack Pine, Ontario site 1_JW_OM2H0_O1 (SPAdes) (version 2) | ecosystem: Environmental > Terrestrial > Soil > Boreal...
CGGACGCATACTCTTGGGAATCATCCAGGTCGTGTAGATGAAATTCTAGCAGGCCGGGGTGCAAGTTTTGGGACACAAGGGCAGGGAAGTAAAAATGCCGGCCAGAGCGGCCAGGGTGTCGTTAATGCGCTCTCAGCGTAAGGCGCGATCTTTCTCGACGGTTGTGCGCTGAGGGCCCGGGAGAACGTCCCGTCCGAACGCGATCACGCTGACTGCGGCAAGCACCGTTCCCCAAGTGACAGAGAAGATCCATCCCGCGTAAGAAATGAATGCCTGAACTAGATCCATTGCCTCATCCTCCGCTGCAGCTGGGGCGCGGGGTCAAGCCCAGAACCATTCCGCGCTGCGGTGTGCGAAACTCTAGCCGGACGCCTTACTCCTGCGGAGCAGGTGGAGCGTTCTGCATACGTTGCTGCATACGCGCTTCCCGATTGGCCTCGAACTCCTTCATCTTGGCCTGCTGGTCTGCGGTGAGCAACTGAAACAACTCGTTGTGAATGCGGGTTTCCTGCACCTTCAACTGCACCAGCGTCTGTGCCTGCTGCGCAACCAGGGTTTGCACCTTGGCTTCGTCATAGGTGCCCTCTTCATACTGCTTGAGCTGCTGCTGCATCTGGTGAAGTTGCTGCATTTGCGGCTTCATGGCGGCGTGTTCTTTCTGCAAGACGGCTTTCATCTGCGCGCGCTGAGCGTCGCTCAGATCCAGGTAGCGGGCGAAGAATCCCATCATTGGGCTTCGCATGCCGAAGGCATGACCATGCACCGGCGCGGTCGCATCCGCAGTTTGCGACTTTGCGATCGCAGCGCCCAACATCACCGCCAGCACCGCTACCACCAACCGAAAACGAATCGATTTCATAAAGTCTCTCTCCTTGAAGATCGGTTCCATGCAAACGCCTTCTTCCGGGAACCTCGGAAATCTCTTCGCGTACATTCATAGGAACACGGTTCGCACCGAAAAGTGGTAAAAAGTGCGTCAATCCGAGTAAAGTTTTGTCAAAGGCGAACCCCCTCGGGTAACCATGGGTTAGTGCGTAAAGGTTTGACAATTCTTTACCGCTGGCGGCCTGCAGTCTGGTGCACAATGAAAGCTAAGATGGAACGAATTCTGATTATTGACGATGATGTCGAACTGTGTACCCTGGTGGGCGAATATCTGCAGGCCGAGGGATTCGTGGTGGAATCAGTGCATGACGGCGAGAACGGACTGCAGCGCGCCACTGCCGGCGGCTACCTGCTGGTAGTCCTGGATGTGATGTTGCCGGGCATCAATGGTTTCGAGGTGCTACGCCGGATCCGTGCCACTTCCCGCCTGCCGGTGCTTTTGCTGACCGCTCGCGGGGAAGATGTCGACCGCATCGTGGGCCTGGAGATAGGCGCCGACGACTACCTGCCGAAGCCTTTTAATCCGCGGGAACTGGTGGCGCGCATTCGAGCCATCTTGCGCCGCACTCGCAGCGACAAGTCGGCCCCCTCTGCACCAGAGATTGTTCGCGTGGGTGAGATTGAACTCGATCCTGCCACGCGCAGTGTCCGCCGCGACGGCCAGCCCGTGGACCTCACCTCGGTCGAATTCAATTTGTTAGAAGTGTTGCTGCGCGAGGCCGGACACGTCGTGCCGCGCGAGCGCCTGGTAAATGCCGTGCTCAGCCGCAAGTTTTCGCCGTTTGACCGCAGCATCGATATGCACGTGAGTAAAGTCCGCAAGAAACTGGGAGACACCGACGCCGACGAGCACATCAAGACCATCCGCGGTGTAGGCTATATCTTTGCCCGTCCACGGGAAAAGGCGGGCGAGAAGGTAAAAGCGACAACATGAATAGCCTGTTCCTAAAGATTTTCCTTTCGTTCTGGATGGCCTTTGCTCTGTTTCTGGTCCTCGCGATCCTGGTCACGATGGCGTTTCGGCCGCGAAGCTCAAGTTGGGAAGGTGTTCTCGCCACCGCTTTGAACGACTCGGTGAATGCCTATGAACAACGTGGCAAGAGCGGGCTTCGGGAGTATTTGGATAATCTGGAGAGCACGCAACACGTCCGCGTCTTTCTATTCAACGAAAATATGGAGGAGGTTTCTCACCGCGGTGCGCCTGAATGGGCGGTACGGGTCGCAACCGGAGGTCCGAGAGTACCGCACGAGGGATTTATTTTTCCTGCTCCTCCCCCAGTGTTACGCGATTCGCGCGCTTCCTCCGATGGATTGCACCGGTACACATTGGTTTTATCACCGCCGCCGGGCCCTCGCCTCTTCTTGGGGCCGCGCGGCCTGCCCATTCCCGGTCTGATCATCGCCGTAATCTCCTCCGGGCTCGTCTGCTACCTGCTCGCGTGGTTCCTGACTATGCCAGTCGTTCGGCTGCGCGCCGCCACCCGCCAATTGGCGGCGGGAGATCTCACGGCTCGGGCTGGCGCACCCAACGTCCGCAGACGCGATGAAGTAGCAGGATTGATGAGGGACTTCGATACGATGGCGGAACGGCTGGAAAACCTGGTAAAGGCGCAATCCCGCTTACTCAATGACATTTCGCACGAACTGCGCTCGCCGCTGGCCCGCGTGAATGTCGCCTTGGGCCTGGCTCGCCAACGCTCCAACCCGGAAAGCGCGGTCATGCTCGATCGCATCGAGCTCGAAGCCGGACGCTTAAATGAACTCATTGGCCGCCTGCTCACGTTGGCGCGCCTGGAGGACGGAGAGCAGCACGTGCCCACCACACCCGTTTTGCTGGACGAAGTGGTGCTTAATGTGGCCGAAGATGCCGAGTTCGAAGCGCAGGCGCGGCATTGCCACGTAAACAGCGAGATTTCCGCGGGAAGCTGGGGAGTGCGTGGAGATGCGTCGCTGCTGCACAGTGCCATCGAAAACGTTGTGCGGAACGCTATCCGTTACACCCGCGAAGGCACCACGGTTGAGATCCATCTGGAGAGGATGAGAAGCGCCAGCGGCGAGGAAGCGGTAGTCCGAGTCACCGATTGCGGCTCCGGCGTTCCCGCCGATGCGCTGGAAAAACTGTTCCAGCCGTTTTACCGCCTGGACGATGCTCGCGGCCGGCAGACTGGCGGAGTTGGTCTGGGCCTGGCGATCACCGAACGCGCAGTGCGCTTCCACGGCGGACGCGTGACAGCTACGAACCGGGCTGAAGGCGGACTTATGGTCGAAATTCACCTGCCTCTAATGCCAGAGAGCCTAACCCCTGTGGCCAGTGATCAGTGGCCAGTGTCCAGTGAGATTCCACTGACCACTGACCACTGATCATTGATCACGGATCACTGCTTCCCAGGCAACTCGCGGCCCCATCTGCGGTTCCAATAGCTCCGGGCGGTTGCTCTTCCGGCGCATTCCTGATACATAAATGGATGGCAATTCACGCCCTCAAATAGTCTTCCCGCCGGTCTCTCGCGGCCGGGAACGGATAAGCACGCTCATAGGAGATAAACCGAAGAATGCGGACAAGGCTTACCTGGATTGTGGCGATTCTGATTCTGGTGTCACTCGGAGTCCTGATGGCGTGCAGTACAAAGTACACATCTTCCTCCAATGGTTTGGTGGTTATGCCCAGCCAGGGTTCGCTGGTGATGCAGACCTTTTCCCTCGACATTAGCAACGGCCGAATGTCGCAGATTAATAACGTAGACGGTCCACCGACGCCGGGGCTGCCGACGGCCGTCATTCTTGATCCGGCGGGTGCGTTTGCGTACGTGATCGTCACTCAGAATGCGGTGGTACTGCCCACCGGTGGAGTTACCGGGATTGCGACGTTTCCGATCGCTTCCGATGGTAAGCTGGGGACCGCTGCGACTTATCCGCTCAGCAACGCCCAAGTCCAGGTCCAGGTCCAGGTAAGCGGCGTTCCGACAATCGAAACTGAGTCGGTCCCCGTGACTCCGGTGGCTTTGACCATGGACTCCACGGGCAAGTTTCTGTTCGTGGCCAACAGTGCCACCTCTGACAGCTCTGGGAACTCGGTGCCGGGGTCGGTCTCGGTGTTTTCCATCGGCAGCAACGCCACCTTGGCGGAGGTCGCAGGTTCGCCCTTTGTGCTTCCGGTCGGGGGTGCCAACTTGCTCCCTCCGCTCCTCCAAAATCCATGCACCGTCCAGGTGGGATGCCCCAGTCCGCTGGCTCTTGCCGTGACCTCAACTGCTTTTCCCCCGCTGCATGCATATTGTTCTGCGTTTAACGCTCCGACCACGGAGAACCTTTATGTGCCAGATTCCATCGGCAACATCCTGTTGAATTACTCGGTTTCATCCAGTGGCACCCTAACTCTCGTTCCCACACAAACGAATGTCGGAGTTCCAACCGGCTATCTACCCGACGGAGTGACCGTCGATCCCTGTAATCGGTTTGTTTACGTGTCGAACGGGAGTTCGAATGCTGCGACCGCGAACACTGTGAGCGCTTACACGATCTGTAATGCCGTTACGCAACCAAACTGCCCGAGCCCAGACTTCAGACTGCTGCAGGTCAATAATGGTGTGCCCTTTCCTGTTTCCCCGGGCAATGGTCCCGGACCATTGGCGGTGGACGCTTACGGCAGTTTCTTATACGTAGTGGATACCGCGTCGGGCCTGGTCTCTCAGTTCAGGATAAGCCCAACCACGGGTTCCATAACAGCACTCACCCCGCCGTTCGTGGCGGCAAGCTTGGGAGCTAATTCGATTGCGATTCGCAGTGACGACAGTTGGGTGTTCGTGGCAGACACGGGTCCTCCCGCGGTCATCTCGCAATATTCCATCAACCTGGCAACTGGAAACTTGGCCGGTCAATCGCCAGTTCAGACGTTCAATTATCCCTCGGGAGTGGCAGTGAAGTAGTTCGGCGCTATTTAATCTGAGCTATCGGCCGGATTGGCTTGCGGCTACGTCGGAATCTTCAGAATCAGATAGGCGCCCACCAAGGCGAAAATCAGGTCGGGGGACCAGGCTGCCAGCGCCGGGGGCAGAAGGCTTATGTCTCCCATCGCCTCGGACAAGCGCGACACGATGGTATAGACTACGGCGATTCCTACCGCCACAGCTACTCCTGTGATCGCTCCTTTCTTGGCAGTTGACAATGAAAACGGGACGGCGAGCCCGGCCATGATCAGCGTGATCAGCGGATAAGAGAGCTTCTGGTTTAGCTGTACCCTGAGCCGCACTACATCGAATCCGCTCTGCTGCAAGTCGCGGATGTAGCGGCGCAGTTCCTCGTAATTCATCTCGGAGTACTGTTTGACTTCTTTCTTGAAATAAGAGGGTGCCTCGCTGAGCTCGGGAAAGGTGGAGACGTCGAAAGTGCGATAGCCCGCGATTGCGGCGCTGCGTAATGACCGCTGCCAGCCTTGTTCGAAGATCCAGCGGCCCATGCTGTCGGCCCAGTGGGCGCGCTCGGCATGGATGCGCTGCGTAATTGCGAAACTGGCAGGATCGATTTGAAAAATGGTGAGATTGGCGAACTGATCGCGGTCGGCGTCGAAGAACTGGTAGTAGTAGATGTCATTGTGCTGGCCGAAAATCCAGCGCCGGTCGGGACGCAGATAGGTCTGCGGCGGCTTGCCCTTGATCTGGTTGTGCAGCGCTTCCTGGCGCTTGTTGGTGTGGGGCAGGTAGAACTGGTCGGCAAAGAACAGTCCTGCGGAGAGCACCGCGGCCGCGGCCAGCACCGGCGTGACGATGCGGTAGACGCTGGTTCCCGTCGCTTTGATTGCCGTGATCTCGTTGGACCGGTTCATCAGTCCGAAGGTGATCAGCACCGCCAGCAGCATGATCAGAGGAGCAACGCTGTAAAGCAAGTATGGGGAAACGTTGAGCAGATACTCAGCCACGACAATCGCCGGCGTCTGGTTGCGCAGAATGTCCCCTAACAACTCGAACAGAGTGAACACGAGCAACAGAACCAGGAACGTAGCCACGATCATCCCCAGGTAGAGGAAGAAATCGCGCAGCACGTAGTCATCGAGCAGAGTAGGGAAACTGGCACTGAAAACTCGGCGCCGCGTGGAGGCGCGCTCGAATGCGTTGCCATCTCTACGCCGGTGCCTGCGGTCGTGTGCGGGCGGGTTCGGAAGCTTGTCGCTCTTCCATGCCAGCCGGATTGCTGACAGCGACAAGGGCCGCCTCTCCGCTTGCCACAGCAGGAACAAGGCTGCGGCAAAGAAGACTATGTTGGCCAACCAGGCTCCGAAAGCGGGGCTCACTCTCCCCTGCTTGGCCAGCGAAACTCCGATCAGAGAAATAAAGTAGTAGGCGAAGACCAGCACAATTGTCAGGACAAATCCGCCGGACTTGCCGCTCTTCTTCGAGGAAAGTCCCAAAGGGATTCCCACCATGGCGAGCACCAGGCAAGCTGTGGGCAGGGCGAACCGATTGTGAAATTCGATGTTATACAAGCGCGCTGATGCGGGATCGAGGCTGGCCGCGCGATCATGCAGTGCCCAGGTGCTGATGGCTTTGACCGGGGTCTGCTCGTCTGGTTTGTTCTCCGACGAAGCCAGCTCGATCGGGATATCGGTTTGCTCGAATGTCGAGATCTGGTAATGGTCGGCTTGCGCCGGATCCGTTTCGTGCGTGGAGCCTTCTTTCAAATGCAGGTGCAGGCGGTCTTGTCCCTCGGGAACCAAGATGCCTTCGCGAGCGAGTGTAATGCGCGGATTGGAAGCATCCGAGATGTCGGCAAGAAACACTCCATTCCAAACCGCGCCACCCTGGGCACTGTGCACGTCTTGCACATAGAGGACGACCTTGGGAAAGCCTTCATAAAACACGCGAGGCTGCACTTCGTAGGAAGCCTGCGCGCCCTTGAGTTGATCTTCCAGCCGCCCCAGCGACGCCAGCGACCACGGTGCCAGATAAAGGCCGTTGACCAGAGCGAACATCCAGGCGCCCGCGACAAATATCGCAAGCACGCGCCCAAAGCTCCAGACACCCATGCCGCTGGCGCGCATCGCCGTGATTTCGCTGTCGGCGGCGAGCCGGCTCAGGCCGATGAGTATCCCAACCAGCACGCTCATGGGAACGGTGTAGGTGAGGGCGAACGGGACGGTGTAAAAGAAAATCTCGGCCACGCTGGGCAGCGGCGCGCTGGCCCGAACCACCAGTTCGAGGATGCGTCCCAGATCGCGCGTGAACAACACAAAGGTGAAGATCGCCGCGCCGATCAGGGCGTGCGAGGTCACTTCACGAAGAATGTAGCGGGTAAGAATCCGCATGGGAACGCTGTTGCTGAGGGCAGCATAGCACGGGGTTTGCGACGCGCGAGCCTTCAGCCTGATTCCGCGCCTCGCCGCAGGATCGCATGGAGTTGCGACTTATCCGCCTTTGAGAAACAACGCGCCCAAGGGCGGCAGCGTAAGCTTCAGCGAATGAGGACGTCCGTGGACCGGCTCTTCCTCGGAACTCACTCCGCCCAGATTGCCCACGCCGGTGCCGCCATACTCCAAAGCGTCGCTGTTCAGCAATTCGCGCCAGTAGCCCGCTTCCGGCACGCCCACACGATAGCCAACCCGCGGGACTGGAGTAAAGTTGCAAACTATCAGGATGGTGTCTCGCGGCGATTCGCTCTTTCGGAGCAGCGAAATCGTGCTGGTCAGGTTGTCGTTGCAATCCACCCATTCAAAGCCCGCGGGATTCGTATCGAGAAGGTGCAGCGCGGGTTCGCTGCGGTAAACTCGGTTCAACTGCGCCACCCAGTTCTGCAAACCGCTGTGCGTTGCATATTGAAGCACGTGCCATTCCAGGCTGGTATCGTGCGCCCACTCGCGGACCTGGCCGAACTCGTCGCCCATGAAGAGCAACTTCTTGCCGGGTTGTGCATACATGTAGGCGAACAGCAGTCGGAGGTTGGCGAAGCGCTGCCGCTCATCGCCAGGCATCTTGCCGATCAGCGATCCCTTGCCGTGCACAACTTCGTCGTGCGACAGCGGCAGCACGAAGTTTTCCTGAAACGAATAGAGCATTCGGAAAGTGAGCTTGTTCTGGTGGTACTTGCGATGAATGGGATCGTTCTTGAAATACTCGAGCGTGTCGTGCATCCATCCCATATCCCACTTCAAGCCGAAGCCGAGGCCGCCGAGGTAAACCGGCCGCGAAACCATCGGCCATGATGTCGACTCTTCCGCGATGGTCTGAATATCGGGATGCTCCTTGTAGGCTTCCTGATTGAAGCGGCGGAGAAATTCGATGGCCTCGAGGTTCTCGCGGCCACCGAACTTGTTGGGAATCCACTCACCCTGCTTGCGCGAATAGTCGAGGTAGAGCATGGAGGCGACTGCATCCACGCGCAGGCCGTCGATGTGATACTTGTCGAGCCAGAACATCGCGCTCGACATGAGAAAGCTGCGAACTTCGGTGCGTCCATAGTTGAAGATGTGCGTCTTCCAGTCAGGATGAAAACCCTGCCGCGAATCGGCATGCTCATACAGGTGAGTGCCGTCGAAATAAGCCAGGCCGTGGGCGTCGGAAGGGAAGTGCGAAGGCACCCAGTCGAGGATTACGGCGATGCCGTGCTGGTGCAGGTAATCCACCAGATACATGAAATCCTGCGGCGTCCCGTAACGCGAGGTTGGGGCGAAATAGCCGGTAGTCTGGTATCCCCAGGAACCGTAGAAGGGATGCTCCATCACCGGCAGGAATTCGACGTGCGTGAAGCCCATTCGTTCGACATATTCCGCGAGGCGCGGCGCGGTCTCGCGATAGGTTAGCGGACGATTGTGCTCCTCGGGAACGCGCATCCAAGAGCCGAGGTGAACTTCGTAAATCGACTGCGGCGCGCGCAGCGAGTTGCGGGCGCCACGCTTCTCCATCCACTCGCGGTCGTTCCATCGGTAGTCAAGATCCCACACCACGGAAGCGGTGCGGGGAGGCTTTTCATGGAGCACGCCGAGCGGGTCAGCTTTGTCGACCTGATAGCCGTGCCGCCGTGACTCGATATGAAATTTATAGAGCGCACCCTTGGTCACACCGGGGATGAAGCCCTCCCAGATGCCCGAGCCACCGCGCGGCGCGAGCACGTGGGTCTGGGGATGCCAGTTATTAAAGGTGCCGATGACCGAAACCTGCCGAGCATTGGGCGCCCACACGCTGAAGACTGCGCCATCGAGTTCATTGCGCCTAACCAGATGCGCGCCCATCGTCTCCTGCATGCGATAGTTGCTGCCCTCGTTAAACAGGTAAAGATCCTGATCCGAGAGCAGCGTCACGCGGTCAGAAGCGGCGGGGATGGAAGTTTCAGGCATTTTCCGAGTTCCCAGTGTACCGGAAGACCCACGAGCAGGCCGAATCTGCCATGCTAGACTTTCTCTTCCAGTCATGCCTGCCCTGCGTCTGATCTTTCTCTGGCACCAGCACCAGCCTTTCTACAAGGATCTGGTGACCGGCGAGTATCGCCTGCCTTGGGTCCGCCTTCATGCTTTGAAGGACTATTACGGGATGGTGAAGCTGCTGGACGAGTTTCCCAATGTCCACCAGAACTTCAATCTAGTGCCGTCGCTGATCACGCAAATTCAGGATTACGTGGCCGGGACAGCGCAGGATCCATTTCTGACCGTGGCGGCCAAGCCAGCCAAGGATCTGACCCAGAAGGAGCGGCGCTTCGCGCTGCAGTATCTTTTCCAGGCGAACCATGCCAACGTGATCGGGCGTTATCCACGCTATGGGGAGCTGTTGGAAAAGTTCCGTGAGCACGGATATGTGCCGGAGAAAGCGGAAAAATACTTTGAAGTGCAGCATTTCACTGACCTGCAAGTGCTATCCCAAATCGCATGGTTCGACGAATTCTTTCTGGAAGACAAAGACGTCGCGGATCTGATCAAGAAGGAGCGCAACTACTCGCTCGAAGATCAGAGTTTTGTGATCAGGCGTGAGCGGGAACTGCTGGGTAAAGTTCTGCCGGCCTATGCCGATGCCGCGAAGAAAGGATCGATCGAGATTTCGGCGACGCCTTTCTACCATCCGATTCTTCCTCTGGTCTGCGACACAAATGCGGGAGCGATTTCCACTCCGGGCCTGCCCTTGCCACAAAACCGTTTTCGTCATCCCGAAGACGCGCGCGAGCAACTGGTGCGCGCGCTCGATCTTCACCAGCAGGTGTTTGGAGTGCGCCCACAGGGCGTGTGGCCGTCGGAAGGTAGCGTCTCGGAAGAGACTCTGGTGATCGCCCATAGTCTGGGAATCCAGTGGATGGCCACCGACGAAGGCGTGCTCGGCCGTAGCACCGGAGTCTTCTTCGCGCGCGACGGCAACGGTCGCCTGCCCGCGCATCTGGCGGAGCGACTTTACAACATCCACCGTTTTGAGAATGGCCAGACTGCCATGCACATGGTCTTCCGCGACCACACGATTTCAGATCTGATCGGCTTCGTCTATTCGGGGATGGATCCCGGCGACGCTGCGGGTCATCTGCTGCACAACATCAAAGAGGCAGCCCAGCCGGTGCTCGCGCAAGGCCGTGATGCAGTGGTATCAGTGATTCTCGACGGCGAGAATGCCTGGGAATATTATCCCAAGTCCGGGCGGGAGTTTTTGCGGCGCTTCTATGATGCTCTGCAACGCGAGGCAGGTCTGGAAGCGGTTACGGTCTCGGAGGCGATAGCCCGCCAGCAGAACATCTCGCCGTTAAAGTCCCTGGTGCCGGGTTCGTGGATCAACGCGAACTTCAATGTCTGGATTGGCGCTCCCGAAGACAATCGCGCCTGGGATTATCTGCATCACGCCCGCGAATTTTATGCGCAGAACTCGGCCCATGCCAGCGAGGCACAACGCAAGCTGGCCTTCGAAGAAATCCTTATAGCCGAGGGCAGCGACTGGAACTGGTGGTATGGACCCGAACACCACTCCGCCAATGACCGCGACTTTGACGAGCTTTACCGCAAACATCTCTCAAACGTTTATCAGGCGCTCGGAGCGACCCCGCCAGATTATCTTGCACAGCCGATCACGGCAGGCGAAGTGCGCCCCGCGTTCACACCGCAGACGCATTACATTCATCCCCGCGTCACAGGGGACATGATTCGTTACTTCGAATGGATGGGTGCAGCTATTTTCACCGCCGACCAGCGCTCCGGCGCGATGCATGGAAAACAGTTTCTGCTGGATTCGGTTCATGCCGGGATCGATGGCACATTTGTTTACGGGCGATTGGACTTTGCCGGGTCGGTGCCCGAGATGGAGTTCGATCTGGTCGTGAACCTGGAGTCATGGGCGAACGGAGAATCGCGTCCGCGCCGGACGCTGCGGCTCGATGCCCAAGTACAGGACCGCAAGCTGACAGGATGGAAGGTCGAAGGATTGGAGGAATCGTCGTCATCCTCTTCAGGCGTCGCTGCAACTCAGGGTGAAGAGATCGCCAAGGCGGCCCTGATACGAAACTTCGAGTTTCGCTTGCCGCTGAGCTGGTTGCTCGCGGTGCCTAGTTCGGCCGTGGCCTCCCGGACGGCCGCCGATCCCCCGCCTTCCGCGACCGCGATCGCGCCGACCAGCCGGCTGCGGCTGCGCTTCAGCCTTTGGCAAAACCGCCTGCCGGTGGACGCGTTGCCGGTAGAGGGTTGGATTGAGCTGCACCTGGTGAGCGAAGCGGAGCTGCATTCGGGAATATAGCGTCGTCACCTACTCCAAAGGAAAAATGCCGGAGGCATTCGCTTCCGGCGCGATTCGCAAAGTCAAGAAGGGTTTACTGTCCCGCGCTGGCCACTGCCGTGGTCATCGCCAGCGGGCGGTTCAGTTCCAGCGTGAGTTGGGTGCCTGCCATCAGCGTGGCCGAGCGGTGCTTGCTGAGCCAGTGAACGCCGGTCGAGCCTGCGCCAACCGCTCCGCCGATGAGGATTCCAGGGGGGCCGCCGATGAGCCCGCCGATCAGCATGCCGCCGGCAGTGCCGCCGCCAGTTTCTAGCTGGTCGCGACGGTCGTGACCGGATCCCTTAAATTCGCCTTCCTGGTTGACATCGGTGTCGCGTCCGGCATTGGTGTCAACCAGCGTGGCATCGAGAAAGAAGCGTTCGCCGGTCGGGAGGATCAGGGCTTCGGGCAGAATTCCGATGGTCGGCTTACCCGAGATGCGGCGCGGTTCGGACACCTTAGTGACGCGGCCTTCTATCATGGCTCCGGCCGGAATAAGAGTCTTGCCACTGAGCACCACAGGTTGCGTCAAACGTGCCCGGAAGGGGTCGCCAGCTTTGTTGCTGAAGGTTGCGAGTGTTGTCTCCAGCCTGACCATCAGGGCAGTGCCAGCGGGTACGGGCGAACCAGCCTGTGCCGCAGCCATCGTAGTGATGTAAGAGCACGCCAGCAACATGCAGGGTAGAACTGTCCACTTCTTCATGACTCCTCCTCAGATCTTCCAACCCATCTATCTCTCGATTGTTGCTTTGACTCTAGACCAGGCAGATAGCCGGGACAATATGCGGCCCCACTCGGTGAACCAGAGAAGATAAGGGTCGGGTAGGATATGGTTCCCGTTGAGGCGATGGAATTAGTTGCAGCGAGTGGAGGGCCTGAAGATGCCCGACTCGATCAGTCGGCGCCGGCGGCGGTTCCTGTGGCCTTGCCGGTGCTGGCTTGCTCGATGACGGCTCCCAGGCGAGAGGCTAGTGTTTCGAGCACTCTGAGGTCGTCTCTGGTGAAGGCGTCCTGACGGGCGCGGTAGAGGGCTAGCACGGCGGCTACCCCGGCGCTGCCTTCGAGCGGCACGGCCAGTGCAGAACGTAGCGTGCTGTATTGCGTGGGGTTGTTGAGATATCCAGGTTCTACCGACGGATTGCCGTTCAAGATGGGCTTGTGATTTTGGGCCACCCAGCCCGACAGACCTTCGCCAAGCGGAATCCTCAAAGAAGAAAACAGGCGGAAGTTCTCGCCGCTGACAAACTCCGCCGTCAGAAGGTTATTCTTGCGAAGGTAAACCGCCATGGAATCGTGCGGAACCAAACGCTTCAGCCGGGCGGAAAGCAGCGAAAGGGTGTCATCGAGACTGAGCGAAGCGGCGGGCCCACGGCCGAATTCAATTAGACTCTGCGCCTGCAAGCGGGCAGCAGCGAGACGTTCCGTAGTGCCCGCGGTCGGCGATGCAGCTTGATGTGCTTCGATGGAATCGGCAAAGCCCGCGGCAGGAGCCAAGCCGCGCTCGACCTTAATGTCGGTGGAAAGTTTCGGCGGCACCTGCAAGGGCTGCAAGCGCGCGAGTTTTTCCCACTCGACGTAGCGACGCTGCAGGATGGTGACAACTCGAGGATCGAAAGCGACGCCAGCTTCGGAAGCGACCTTGGCCATCGCTTCGTCGAGCGGCAACGCTTTGCGGTACTGCCGGTCAGAAGCCAGCGCGTCCAGGCAGTCGACGGCGGAGAGGATGCGGGCTCCGATCGGAATCGCTTCCCCGGCCAGGCCGTTCGGGTAGCCGCTGCCGTCCCATTTCTCGTGATGGGCGCGCACGATGGGCACAACGGGATAGGGGAAGTCGACTTGCTCAAGAATCTCCGCTCCCACCGTGGGATGGATCTTCATCTTATCGAACTCTTCGGGCGTGAGCTTGCCGGGCTTGGAGATGATGTGTTCGGGAACGGCAAGCTTCCCGATGTCGTGCAGAACGGAAGCGGCCCGCAAGGCCTCGGTTTCGTCTTCGGTCAAACCCAGCTCTTGTGCGAGTTCCATCGCATAGATGCGGACCCGCTGCAGGTGTTCCCCCGTGGTTTGATCCTTGGCCTCGATGGCCAGTGCAAGAGCTTCGATGGTTCGTAAATGAAGGTTGGAAACTTTTTCCGCATGCTGCTTTTCCGCGTCCAGTTTGGCCAGATAAAGACGATACGAACGGTACAAGAGGTAGATCGGTGGCAGAACCAGCAAAGAAGCTTGCCATCCTATGTGCTGATTCAGGAAACTGATTAACCCGGCGATGGCCGCTCCGACGAGATAGTAGGGAAACAACCAGAGATAGCTCTCCCTCCAGACCTTCGCGACTGGTTTGGCTTCGGTCAGGCCGATGATGGTTGACATCGCCGCGGTGCCGAAGACGAAGATCGTGATCGCGGCCACCAGCAAGGCGAACGGTCCGGGACCGTGAAGAACATGGATGGAAACCAGTTGGTATGCGCCGTATGCCGCCGCACTGCAAACCGTAACGTGCGATAAATTGAACAGCAGTTGCACCGGCTTCGATTTCCGCGCCGGGCGCCAGTAGAACTGCGCCAGCGTGCTCACAAGGCCGATCAGCAGCGTCTCCGGCAAACTCATTTCCAGTATGCCGATCAGGGTGAACAGGAAATTCATCGAAAGCGTGCCTTCGATGCCGGGCAGAGTTACTTTGAAAGACGAAGCGACAAGAGCGGCGGTCAGGTAGCAGCCGAACTTAACCGGATCCGTAGACTTCCAGTGAAGCAACGCCAGGGCGAAGCAGACGAAAGCCGCGAGCGCCATTGCGGCGATAAACGCGCGTGCGCCAATTTGACGTGCCCATGACATTGGGGAGTCCCCCTAGATTCTTGCTGAAGTGAGGGTCAAAGTCCGCCCAAAACTGGTTCCACTGGTTACCACAGTGTTCTTCAATCCAATCAATGACTTGCATCGTGTTGCTCACCCTGACGCGCCTGTTTTCGAGCAAAAGAGCGCTTCGAGGCGGCACACTGCCAGCGGCTCGATGGGACAACTTGTCCACCGCCCCCGGCCCCAGGACAAGCTGTCCCACAGACCGTTAACTTAGGTTTGCTAACTCGCTGATTCAAAAGGGCGATCCGCGTCGGCTTTGGCCCTCCGGCTGCACTTCCATTCCCGGAATTAGCTCGATCGCCGGGCCGCTCTGTCGCTGCCCTTGAGGGGATTATGAAAAGACTTCTAGTCATTCTGTTGTTCGCCGCTGGAACGCTGGCCTATGCCGACAACTCCAAAATATCCCCCGAGTTGCAAGGCAATACTTCGACCCAGCAGGTACAAGTAATCGTGCAGTATGCGCCCGGGACGCAGGTGAACTGCAGCGGATTGCTCGGCCTTGTCGATTGCCTGCTAAACGACGTTGTCAAGCTTGGGGGCAAGATCCTGGGACAGTTGCCGCTGATCAATGGCGTCGTTGCGCTGCTCGATGGCAACGGCATCCAGAATCTCTCGAACCAATCAAACGTCGTGTACATCAGTTCTGACCGGCCCCTGGCGCCGTCTCTTAGCAACGCCGCCGTTGCTGTAAACGCTCCCTTCGCGTGGCAGTCGAACTATACCGGCGCCGGTGTTGGTGTTGCGTTGATCGATAGCGGCGTGAGCAATCACCCAGATCTGAATATGGGCATTCTTCCTCTCTCGCGAGTCGTGTATCAACAGTCCTTCGTACCCGGAAATTCGAGCTCTAGTGATCAATACGGCCATGGCACTCACGTCGCGGGACTGATCGCTGGAGATGGTCTCAGTTCCACCGGTCCCTTCTACAGCAAGACATTCAAAGGAATTGCCCCGGGCGCAAGCATCGTGAACCTGCGGGTGCTCGATCAGAACGGTGCAGGTACCGATAGCGAAGTGATCGCCGCCATCAACGAAGCGATCTCTCTTAAGTCTCGCTACAACATCCGTGTGATTAACCTTTCGCTCGGCCGCGCAGTATACGAAGGTTACAAACTGGATCCTCTGTGCCAGGCAGTCGAACAGGCCTGGAAAAATGGAATCGTGGTGGTCGTGGCTGCGGGCAACAACGGCCGATACGAGCCCACCGATGGTTATGCCACTGTTACTTCGCCCGGCAACGATCCGTACGTCATCACCGTAGGCGCAATGAAGCCTATGGGCACGCCCGCGCGAGTCGACGATCTTATCGCCAGTTACAGCTCGAAAGGGCCGACCGTAGTTGATGCCGTGGTAAAGCCCGACCTCGTGGCCCCCGGTAACCTTCTGACCTCGCTGGAGGCGCCGAATTCGACTCTCTACAACGAACTTCCCGGCAACCACGTTCCCGACAACTACTATGTGAAAGGCGGAAGCAGCGTATCGTCTTCCACCTACTTCACTTTGAGCGGAACCAGTATGGCTACCGGAATTGTCAGCGGGGTTGTCGCTGATCTATTGCAGAAGAGTCCGAAGCTCACTCCCGACCAGGTGAAAGCCCGTCTGATGCTAACGGCATACAAGACCTTCCCTGAATTCAGCAGCACGACCGATCCTACTTCGGGGATTACCTACACCGACCAATATGACGTCTTCACCATCGGTGCCGGTTACGTGGATGTCGAGGCCGCCCTGAACAGCACAGCGGTGGCGAAAGGGACAGCGATGTCTCCGATTGCCACGTTTAATTCGACCACGGATCAGGTGACCATGACCGACGATCCCTCGGCGGTTTGGAATACCTCATCGACGTGGTCCAACTCGGCGGTGTGGGGCGCTTCGCAGTTCGTCACCGGCACCTCAGGAGCGTCAAGCAGCACCATAGCCTCGACCAGCAGCACAACCTCAGGCAGCAACGTGCTCTGGGGGAGCAATGTCCTGTGGGGCTCTGACGCCGTGTGGGGCAGCAATGTTCTCTGGGGCTCCAACGTGTTATGGGGTTCGAATGTGCTGTGGGGCTCGAACGTCCTCTGGGGCAGCAACGTACTGTGGGGAAGCAACGTGTCGGGCGGGGAGAACTAAACCCACCACGGACTAGAGTTCAAGGGGGCCGGATTCTCGCAGAGCGAACCGGCTCCCCATCCACCCCAGTACTGCGTCAACTGGTCGCCCACCTTACCAAACGCCAATACCCCGCTGACTTGAGACACCATCCTGTGAACTACATCGCATTGCCGTAATCTTCCATCCGCTATAATCAAGGGCTTCGGAATCAAGACATGGGCAAGGAATATAGAGGCGTCGGCTCTCTCACTGGCCGACGTCTGAGTTTCAACTCGGGCGGCCCAAGGCATTCCGTCCGGGTTGAAGACGATTCTCTTATCACTTACTCAGAAATCTCGGCGAAGGACGGCAAACGCAGCATGACAAATATTGGAGCTATCATCGGGCGCGAGGTGCTGGATTCGCGCGGCAATCCTACAGTAGAAGCGGAAGTACAACTGGTTGGTGGAGTGATCGGTCGCGCCATTGTGCCCAGCGGAGCGTCGACCGGCGAGCACGAGGCCGTCGAACTGCGCGACGGTGACAATGCACGTTTTCTGGGTAAAGGCGTGCTCAAGGCCGTGGAGAACGTAAACGGCGAGATCGCTGACGCGCTGGCGAATTGGGACGCCGCTGACCAGCGCGCGCTCGATCAGAAGATGATTGAGCTCGACGGCACTGAGAATAAAAGCCGGTTGGGCGCCAATGCTATTCTTGCGGTTTCGATGGCGGCAGCGCGCGCGGCCGCGGCGGAATACGGCCTTCCGCTCTATCGTTATCTCGGCGGCGCAGGCGCAAATACTCTACCCACGCCCATGATGAACATCCTCAACGGCGGAGCGCATGCCGATAACAATGTCGACTTCCAGGAATTCATGGTGATGCCCGTGGGCGCGCCTTCGTTTTCCGAGGCGTTGCGCTGGGGCGTGGAAGTTTTCCATACGCTCAAAGGAGTGCTGAAGAAGCGGGGCTACAACACGGCAGTCGGCGATGAAGGCGGATTCGCGCCTTCCGTGAAATCGAACGTCGAAGCCATCGATGTTGTGCTGGAGGCGATTCAGCAGGCCGGATACAAGCCGGGAGAAGAGATCGCGATCGCTCTCGATCCCGCGGCCAGCGAGTTCTATCAAGACGGCAAATACGTTTTCAAAAAGTCGGACAAGTCCGCAAAGACTTCGGACGACATGGTGAGGTTCTGGGCCAAATGGGTGAAGGACTATCCCATCGTTTCGCTCGAGGATGGATTATCCGAAGACGATTGGGACGGTTGGCAAAACCTGACCAAGGAACTCGGCGGCAAGATTCAACTGGTCGGCGACGACCTGTTCGTTACGAACGTTCAGTTCCTGCAGGAAGGCATCGACAAAGGCGTAGCCAACTCGATTCTGATTAAGGTCAATCAGATCGGAACGGTCAGCGAAACCCTCGACGCCATCGACCTGGCACGAAGAAACGGTTACACGTCAGTGATCTCGCATCGCTCGGGCGAAACCGAGGACACATTCATCGCGGACTTGGCCGTAGCCACCGGCGCAGGGCAGATCAAGACCGGATCAGCTTCGCGCACCGATCGGATCGCCAAGTACAACCAGTTGCTGCGAATTGAGGAAGAGTTAGGATCGTCAGCGCGGTTCCTGGGATTGAAGGCGCTGAATTACAAAGGGTGAAGGCAGGTATCCTTGAAGGCTTGGAGTGTTTTATGAGATTTAAGTCGTTGCTGTCTGCTGGTCTTCTCGCTTTTTCCATATGCGCCGGCGCGCAGACTACGGTGTCCATCGCTCCCGATGCGGCGTCCAAGGAAGACGTCAAGAAACTCTTTGACGTCATGGCCAGCCGCGAGCAGATGGCCCAGATGATGAAACAGGTGTTCACACAAATGCGCAGTCTGAATCGCGAGGAGATTAAGAAGCGACATCCGGATGTTACTGAAGAAGAACTCGCGCGCATGGACCGGCAATCCGAGGATCTCCTTAAGAACTTTCCCCTGGACGATATGCTGAGCGACATGATCCCCATCTACCAGCGGCACTTCACAAAGTCTGAGGTCGACGCATTGACGGTTTTCTACTCTTCGCCGCCTGGGCAGAAGTATCTCCACGAGATACCTGGCGTGACTGCGGAAACCATGCGGGTGGTATATCCGCGACTGGAGAAGGAGATCGACGCCGTGCTTAAGCGGGCCGAAGAGAAGACAGATTCACCCAAGTAAGGAGTCGCAATTGAGCAACATGACCACGCCGCCACAGCATTCTGTGACGTCTAACCTTGCCTTCCACAGGCCCATCAGCCCATCATCGCAAGCGGGGGTAATGTGGCGGGACGCGCGGAGTGAGCCTAAGTCCTGTGCTCCCAAGATTTTGCCCGCAACCCATTGATTCCAAGAGATTATTTCGCGTTTTAACGCCAACATGACGATTCCAATAGACGGGGGGAGGGGGGACCCCCACTCAGTTGCAGAAGAGTAAATAGCCATTTATCGCAAACCGGGAAGTCGGAGGTTCCAATAGTCAAACGGTACCCTCCCGCTTTCAAGCTAGGAGCCAGAAGCTGCGTTTATGCCTAGACCCAAACCACTCGTTCTCATCATCCTCGACGGCTGGGGCTACCGCGCCGAAACCAAGGCCAACGCCATTGCGCTAGCGCGCAAGCCTACCTACGACCGCTTGCTGCGCGAATATCCCAACACTCTGATTCACACCAGCGGGCCTTTCGTTGGCTTGCCCGAGGGGCAGATGGGCAACAGCGAAGTTGGACATCTCAATATCGGCGCCGGCCGCATCGTTCACATGGACATCACTCGCATTGACCTGATGATCCAGAACGGCGAATTCTTTCGGCATCCGGTACTGCTCGCTGCGATGAAGCACGCCCGCGCAGGCGAACGGAGGCTGCATCTTTTCGGACTGGTCTCCGATGGCGGTGTGCACTCACAGCAGGCTCATCTCTACGCGCTGCTGAAGATGGCGAAGCAGAACGACGTGGACCGCGTCTTCGTGCATGCCTTCATGGATGGCCGCGACACGCTGCCCACTAACGGTGCGGCGTATCTAGAACAGCTGCAGCAGAAGATGCGCGAATATAACTCCGGCAAAATTGCCACGGTAAACGGCCGCTACTACGCGATGGATCGCGACCGGCGCTGGGAGCGCATCGCCAAGGCCTACAACGCGATGGTCTTTGCCGACGCCGAAGGCGGCAAGAACGCCGACCCAGTGCAAGGCATGAAAGATTCCTATAACAAACGCATCACCGATGAGTTTGTCGTTCCGTTTGTATGTACCGATAAATGCGGACAGCCCCTTGCCACCATTCGCGACGACGATGCCTGCATCTCCTTTAATTTCCGTGCCGACCGCGTCCGACAGATCACACGCGCGCTGGCGCGCAACAGCGGGCTGAACGCGACGGGCGGCAGCGACCTTCCGGGTGCGGCCGATCTCGACGCCACGATTCCCCGCGACCGGGTTCCGACAACTTTGCACTACGTCTGTATGACGCAGTATGACAAGAACTTCAGCTTGCCGGTCGTGATTCCGCCCGAATCGATGGCGAACATCCTGGCCAACGTGATGGGCAATCTCAACATGCGCAACCTGCGCATAGCCGAGACCGAGAAGTACGCACACGTCACCTACTTCTTCAACGGCGGCGTGGAGAAGCCCTTTCCCGGCGAAGAGCGCCTGATGGTGCAGTCGCCGAAGGTCGCGACCTACGATCTGAAGCCCGAGATGAGCGCTGCCGGCATTGCTGACGCGGTTGTAAAGACTACGGAAGAGGGAACGTTTGACGTGCTCATCGTCAACTTCGCCAACGCGGATATGGTCGGGCACTCGGGCAAGATTGAACCCACGATCAAGGCGGTCGAAACCGTGGATGCCTGCCTGGGCCGCATCGAGACTGCCGTTCGCGCCAGGGGCGGCGCCATGTT